>Ga0208942_1000004_pt1 | contig 249557 bp, 251 predicted proteins | sample GreLakmeSU08MSRF_FD_187704 | JGI IMG/M metagenome (GOLD analysis project Ga0208942, IMG submission 187704) | Freshwater lentic microbial communities from great Laurentian Lakes, MI, USA - Great Lakes metaG SU08MSRF (SPAdes) | ecosystem: Environmental > Aquatic > Freshwater > Lake | place... | reverse complement strand
GATTGCCCGCAGCCGCCTCGGCTTGCGCCGATGACGGATGAGCGAACAGCAGGCTGATCAGGAGAAAAAGAATATGCACGCAGCGAGTAAGAAAGACGCAGGGCCTCGACCGTGAGGTCGAAGCCCTGCGCTGATAATTAACGAGTGGAAACTTGAGCAAGGACTGGATGCGTGGCGATTGCACTGTTGATCGCTTTCACCATCGCAACCGGCGAAGCTTCACCGGTCTTGACCAACGAGGTATACCGTTCCTGCGTCATGGCGAAGAACTCCGCCTGATGCTCGGCCGGCACACCCATCAAGGTTGCGAGTGAGGCGAGGTGCTCGCCCTGGCCCTGCGCCATTTCCTGCGACAGGTTCTCGAAATTGAGCTCGGCGAACAGAGTCGTCTTCTGCTCGACCATGATCTTCCCGTCGTTTGTGCAGCCGGAGGTGCCGCTGCTGATTCCGAACGTGTTGCTAAACGTGACATTCGTCGTGGCCATCATCACCTGGGGCGCGATGTTCTTCTGGTGCGCATAATCGCTCCAGACGAGTTTGCCGAGACCGCAACCAGGCCCAGTGTCGGGATTGGCCGCCATGGCAATGCCTGCGTGCAGGCCAAAAAGCACCGCACCCGATAGCACGAGTACTTGCTTCGTCATACGCGCTCCTCCTTGTGTGAGTAGCTAATGCCCCGTTGCCCGTAAGATGCAACGATCGGATTATAGCCGAAAATAAATTTCGTACAAAAGAAATCGCACACGGCTCGCCGTGACTTACGGCGCAACGACCGGCTGGGCGCCAAGCGACGCCTGCACCTGTTTCCAGTCGAAGGTAAATGGCTCCGGGGATTTTTTCGGCAGGGCGGCCAGCTCCGCTTTCAATCGTTCAGCCCTGGCTGTGCTCATCGGATGGGTCGAGAGCCATTCCATCCGGCCTTCGTCTTTCTCCGAGAGCCGCTCGAAAAACTTGATCATGCCGGAGGGATCGATCTTCGCCCGCTGAAGCAATTGCAATCCGGTCACATCGGCCTCGGTCTCCTGCTCCCGTCCGAACTTCAGCGTGAGCAGTTCAACGCTGAGCTGTTTCATCATCCCGACGAGGCCCTGTTGATCGCCCAGCACAATGGTCACCACCGTCAGCAACCCGAGACTTTTCACGATCCGTTCAAGCCCATGCCGCCGCAACACATGGTTGAGTTCGTGGCTCATCACGCCCGCCACTTCTTCGCCGCTGTCGGCTTTTTTCATGAGCCCGGTGAACACCACCACATGCCCGCCTGGCAGCGCGAACGCATTGATGACGTCACTCTTCACCACTGTTATTTCAAATTTGTAGGGATTGTTCGGAATCTGCTCGGTCAGCCGTTGGGTCATTTCTCCTAGCGCGGCCACCGCCGGCCCCTCTTTCATCACTTCCTGCTGAGCCAGAAAGTCCCGATAGGCCGACTCCCCCAGTTTTTGTTCCCACTCCACCGGAATCCGGCTCACGGCAATCTGAACCAGCAGATCTGAGCCGAACCAGAGACCCAACACCGTCGAGAGGAACATCCCCAGGGCCAGGCCCCACACGAGTCGGCGACGTTGACGCACCTGACGCACCAACTCGGCAGCCTGAGCAAAATGAAGGCTCAGATCGTCGGGAGCCGTTTGGCGAAAGGCTCGAATCGCGTCCTGGTCTTTGAGATACAGAGTCTGCTCCCCTTGCACGCCAGTCCATTTCACCACCAGATGGTCATGATCAAGTCCACCTGCCGACACGCTGAGCGCAGCAAACGGCACAACCTCTCGATCGCCACCGCCCCCCGTGGATTCCAAAATGATCGTCAGCCCTGCCTCATCCACCTGCACAAAACACGGCGCCCCGCTGGCTGGATGGTTATGACCGAAACAAAGGGCGTTGGAACTCATAGCGGGATATCCGAGGTGGAGGAATAACGGGGTAACGCTGTCTGGACTTTATCACTCATGCGTCTAATCCTCTATCCCCTTAGCCCCACTACCCCGCTCTCCATGTTCGTTTCCAAGTAACGGCTGCCCAAAATGACCGCGAACGAGGCTGCCGACGAGCAGAAATCGGAAGCGTACTCTTGCGGTACGTTGAGGATTTCCTGCGAGGTGAGAACGAAGTTGGGGGCCATTTTCAGCAGCGGTTACTCGCTGACGGGAATGAATTGTCTGATCCACGCTCCGAAACTGCCAGGATTCCTACTTTGAATGTACACAAGTCCCGGCCCGCGGAACCGGCAGACAAATCCTTCGCCTGAGGTCACACTGGCAATCCAGCCGGAGGTAGCTTTTTCGATGTTATAGGACGTCGTGGAAGACCAGGCCACCAGGTGGCTGTTGTCCACGATATATTCCTGATCCGGCTTCAACTCGATCTTGTGAATGGCCCCGAAGCTGTTCAGCACGAGTGTTCCTTTTCCGCTCATCTTCAAGATAAAGAAACCCTCTCCACTCAACAGTCCACGGCTCAGGCTCTGCATTTTGCTTTCGATGACAATCCCGTCGGCGCCAGCCAGGAAACCGTCTTTTTGGACCATGTACTCGTTCACCCCATCGAGTTCCAGGATAACGATTTCGCCTGGCACCGTCGGGGCCAGTAACGCTTCGCCCGGCCCCCGACTGGCTCGCAGGGTCTGAAAGAAAAATTTTTCTCCCGTCAGGAACTTTCGCGACAAGGCGCCGAGAAAGCCTCCTTCCATCTTGCTTTCGATATCGATGGTCGGGGAGCAGGCCACCATCGCGCCTGACTCAGCCTTGATATGTTCGCCCGCCGTCAATTCCACTCGCACCATCGGAAAGGCCCCTGGATACAAGATCTCGCTTTTCATCTTTTTGTCTCTCCCTCACGTATGAAATTTCAAGAACGGGTGTCGGTTCACTTCGCAGAGGATTCTGTGGAATGCCACCAGCAGAGTCAAGCAGCCGCTAGAGCGGACTTGGCGGAGCAGCGGCGGCTTTGTGCCCGGCATCCAGAAAGGTCTGCTTCCATGCCAGGCGTGGACGAACTAGAAATATTGCGTGATTCCCACTTGCACCAGCGTGTTGGGGATCGGTTCCATCAGGCGGGCGTAATCCACTCGCAGGAGCGTGTTAGAAAGAAAGGTCGGCACGAGTCGAGCGCCTCCACCGACGTTCACCGCTCCGCGCCAACTTTTCACTTTCCCGTCTTCTGTGAACGTCTGATACGCGCCGAAGTCTGAGAACCCGACGAACTGCACCGCCCAGCGTGGAGCGAACTGGATGGCATGGCGCAACTCCACGTTGGCGTAAGTCTGTGCATGGTTTCGGAGGAGATTGTCTGACAACCCGCGAATGCCGACTTGGCTCCCCAGGAGCAGACTATGGTTAGCGTTCCCCGCGTTCACCGCTTCCGCCGTGGCATTAATCATCAACACGGTCATGTCACCGAGTGGGATCCCCTGCAGATACTTGATGCGCCCTTCGTGGCGATTCTGGTTCGGCCCCAGAAAGTACCCGGGGCGCAGCTCAACCGACACGCGATAGCCCTTCGGCACGAGGTCGTGCCAATGGTACTGATCCCAGGTCAACTCCGGGATCAGACCGATATAGGTTCCATTGGGTGGACGGATGCCTTTCACATCTTGAATCTCTTCTCGATACACTTTCGCCACGAATTCGAACCGGAGAGGTGAGCCGTACCCAAAAGGTGCCTTGAGCTCGAACTCGCCCCCCATACGGCGACGATCCCAGATCGTCGAGGACTCGGCAAATCGAATCCCGCTGTTGTTATAGGCACCCTTGATTTCCTTGGCCCAACGAGTGGGACTGTAGGCATGCTGCGAAAGCCAGACCTCGACGTTCGGTCCGCGCTGACTGTAGTTGAACAGGGCTCCCAGCGCCGTCGCGCCCCCATCGATGTTGTATTCCACAAGGCCGCCTGTGGCGTTGAGATCTTGCGGGCTGCTGCCGCTCGTGAAATTGAGGATCGGAGAGAGGGTGAATTTCTCCTGAACCTCGATCGCCAGCGTCTGGTCCCGCACCGCGACCGTCACACGGTCGAAGAGACTGAGATTGCGGACGCGGCGCTCGAACTCCTGAATCTCTGCCTGCGTATAGTCGGCAGGGAGCGGCCGGGGCAGGAGGTCGAGAATGGCATCTGATCGCGTACGTTTCGCGCCCTGGATGTCGCTGTGCTCAATACGCAACAGGCTCGCCTGCTCTGCTGATTCGGCCCAGCTCAGAGCCACGAACCAGAGAGAGAAGAGGCTCACAGCGAAGAAGACGAGGCCGGTCAGATCCCACCGCTTCATATAACGACTCTCAACTCCAGGCATAGAGTGGGTGCTGTCTTTGGTGAAATCAACTGATCGGTCGTGAGAAGCCCGACAATATGTGACGTAAGTTATTAAAAACAAGAATCGGCACGCTCAAAAGCAGTTGCAATGATACGCGAGACAAATCGAATCGATGTCAGGCGTTCAGGAACAGGTTATTGGCCCCTTTGTTGAGAGGAAGTTCTAAAACAGAAAAAAGCGCTGTGAAGAAGACTGATCATAATGAGAAAAATGTATGGGGTGAGTGACGGGTTTCGAACCCGCGACCTCCGGATCCACAATCCGGCGCTCTAACCAACTGAGCTACACCCACCATACGCAGGAGACCGAGAAACGGATCTCGATGGCAGAGGGGCGATTCTAACAAAGGGGGAAGGAGACCCGCAACTCGCTGTCCGGCTCTTCAGCCTCGCGCGTCAAAGGCCGCCTGCATTTCTACAAGAATGGCGGAAGCGGCGGCAGCCGGGTCCACGGCGTCTCTGATGGGCCGGCCGATCACCAAATAGTCGGCACCAGCGGAAATTGCCTGGGTCGGCGTGGTCGCCCGGGCATGGTCATCGACCCCCTTGCCGGCCGGACGCACGCCGGGCGTTACGATCAGAAAGCGGGGACCGACCTTGGGACGGAGGATCCCAGGCTCTTCACCTGAGGCCACGACCCCGTCGCAGCCCACTTCTGATGCCAAGAGGGCTCGCGCCGCAACCAGGTCCTGCACACTCCGCTGGATGCCCATCTCACGGAGGTCGTGGCTGTCAAAATTGGTCAAGACCGTCACCGCCAACAATTTCAACGAGGAGGCACCACGGCCTTGAACGGCTGCGGCCAGCGCCTTCCGGTTCGCATGAATCGTCAAAAACTCCACGCCCATCGACGCAACCAGCGCCGTAGCCCGGCGCACCGTTTCTTCGATATCGAGGAACTTCAAATCCAGGAACACCCGCTTCCCTCGGGCGATCAGCCGTTGAACCATCTCCGGCCCTGCGGCGGTGTAGAGCTCGAGTCCAACCTTCACGAACACGATCTGATCCCCTGCGCGATCGAGCAACCGGTCGGCTTCGTCGCGGGTGGGAACATCCAAGGCCAGGATTAGACGGTCACGGGCAATGATGGTTGACACAGGCTTGTCCTTTTCAAGAATGACGGCAGAATGGCTTACCTTGACGCTTCATAAAGCCGCATGGTACAAATGTGCTTCTTTTCTACAAGAGGAGTTTACTATGCCGGTTGTACATAAATCGACAATTCGCCGAGCCCGCCAGTCCGTGAAGCGGCATGACCGTAACCGTGCCACGCTGGGCGCCCTCAAGACCCTCGTCAAGAAAGTCCAGGCGGCCGTGGCCGAGAAGAAGGTCGAGGATGCGACGGTGTCCTTGCGTCTCGCCACGTCGGCCCTCAGCAAAGCCGTGACGAAGGGTGTGATAAAGCCCAACACGGCCTCGCGCCGGGTAGCTCGCCTCACGCTCCACGTCAACTCCTTGTCTGCCTCACGCTAATCGTTCGCACGTTCGAAATCGTTCTCGCTTTCACCGGTTGCGGCGCCTCGGCGCCTCGACCTAGTGAGGGTGGACGTGCCTGACCCTGCGCGCGATCGCACAACCGCAACAACAGCCACTCAAGAATTCTCGCGGGACGTCCCCCGCTTCCCCCCTTCAGTTTGGCATCAGCGTCTACGAGCAGCCCCAGTGCCTCCTGCAGATGGGCGTCGGGAAACTGATCGAGGAACGCACGCACTTTGGATGGGTCCATCCGCAAGGTCCTGGCTGCTTCCCCCTCGCGGCCTCCCTGCCGTGCGATTTCCTTGACCTTCCAGAGTCTCCGATATTGCCAGGCCAGCGACCCGAGGATTCGCAGCGGTGCCTCCCCCGCTTCTAGATTCCTGGCCAGGATCGCCAATACCCGTCCTCGATTTCTCACCCCAATCGCCAAAGTCAAATCGAATACTGAGGCGCCCGGCTCTGTTCCCCGCAAGATCGCCACATCGGCGGCAGTGACTGCCACGCCTGGCGAGACGTAGGCGGCTAACTTTTCCAATTCACGACGGACCGAATAGAGCGAGCCGCCGCAGCCCTCTTGCAACAACTCAATGGCTTCGTTGTTGAGCCGGATCCCGACCCGCTCCGCATCCTGTTTCAGCCAGGGAAGCCATTGCACCTCTCTAAGGGGAGCACAATCGACCGTCACCGCGGACTTCGTGAGCGCCTGAGTGAATTTCAGCCGCCCATCGAGTTTCGGCGCGAGAAAAACTACGGTTGTGGAATCGTTCGGATTTTTCAAATAGGAAAGAATCGCCTCACATTCCTTCGCCGGCAATTTATCGGCCGCTTTCACCACCACCACTCGTCTGGGAGCAAACACCGCCACTTCCAAGGCGCAAGTGACGATCTCCGACCCGCTCACGTCATCACCATAAAGCAGATTGCAATTGAAATCGCTTTCGCCTGCCCCCAATAACGCAGTCTTCAGCGCAGCCAGAGCCATGTCGCGCAACAAATCTTCCTCGCCTGCAAACAGGTACAGCGGCGCGACCGTGCCTTGAGCAAGTTGTGCGGTAAGTTGTGCGGGAGAGATAGCTGAAGCCATGATCGCGATCCGATTTATTTGACGGTTGTCTCCGTAGTGCTGGCCGCCGGCTTCACGGTCGGCTTTTCCAGCTGCCCCGACTCTAACTGGAGCAAAAAGCGGGAAGCGAGATCTGCCGCGATGAAACGGCCTGCCTGCTCCATGGCCCGGTTCTGCAGGACGCGGTTGAACTGCAAATCCGGCGTGATATAGAACTCCGAAGAGCCCTTCGCCGTTTGCGTCCACACGACACGTTTCGTCCTGGCCTCCGTCACCGTGACCGACATCGTCACCTCGGCGCGGCTTTCCAGAGTGGTGGTCATGCTGAAACTGAGCGATGGAATGCCGACCCCGAGAATTTGCCCGGACAATACAAGATCGGCCGCCTCAGTATCCGGCACGACCTGCGCCCCGCTGCCGGAGGAAAACTCGTGACGCAGATAGTTGGTGAAGCGCGCCTCCAGGTTGGGCTCGAAACTCTTATTCTCCAAGGTCCTCACCACCAGCCTGGGCGGCGGGACCGTTGACGCAGGCGCTGCTGCGCTCCCGATGGTGGGCCCGGCTCCCTCTACACGGAATTGATAGCCGCAGCCGGCGAGCGTTGCGAACAGGACAAGACTGGCAGGGAAAACAAAACAGGCACGCGCGCCTCTAGTTTTCAATGGGTCTCGCATATCTCGCCTTTCTCGCCACCCACGGCGCCATTCATACGACGAAGTTCATCAGCTTTTTCTCGACATACACGATCTTCTTCGGCTCCTGCCCCTGCAACCACTCCGCGACCTGCACACGAGCCAGTCCCTCGACCTGCTCGCGAGTGGCATCGGTTCCCACCTCAAGTTTAGCGCGCAACTTTCCGTTCACCTGGATCGGAATAGTCAACCGGTCGCTCACGGTCATGGCCGGATCGAAGATCGGCCAGGGCTGCTGAGACACGCTCGGCTTGTGCCCCAGCACCACCCACAATTCTTCCGCCAAATGAGGCGCGAAGGGGGCCAGCAGCAGCACAAAGGGGGCGAGCAGGGCCCGTGAACGAAGCTCGGTCTTCGTCATCTCGTTGGTAAAGATCATCATCTGGGCGATCGCAGTATTGAACCGCAACCCTTCGATATCCTCGGTCACTTTCTTGATCGTCTGGTGGAGCAACCGCTGCTGTTCGAGCGTGGGAACATTCCCTACCACGGCATTCGACAGATGGCCTTCGTCGGTCACCATCAGCCGCCAGGACCGTTCGAGAAACCGCGTGACCCCTTCCACGCCTCGCGTGCTCCAGGGCTTCACGGCCTCCAGCGGGCCCATGAACATTTCATAGAGCCGCACCGCATCGGCCCCGAACTGGTCCATAATCTCGTCGGGATTAACGACGTTGCCGCGGGACTTCGACATCTTCTGATTGTCTTCCCCCAGCACAATCCCCTGGTGCACCAACTTTTTGAACGGCTCCGGGGTACTGATCGCCCCGATATCGTACAAAACTTTGTGCCAAAAGCGCGCGTAGAGCAGATGCAGCACAGCATGTTCGCTACCGCCGATGTAGAGGTCCACCGGCATCCAATACCGCTCCAATTCCGGATCGACGAGCTGCTGCTGGTTCTTCGGATCGATAAACCGCAGATAGTACCAACAGGAACCAGCCCACTGGGGCATCGTATTGGTCTCGCGGCGCGCCGCTACCCCGCTGGTCGGGTCGGTAGTCGTCAGCCAATCGGTGAGATTCGCCAGCGGGCTTTCGCCGTTCCCAGACGGTTTGAAGTTATTGGTCTCCGGCAAGAGCAGCGGCAGCTGCTCTTCTGGAATCGGAAGGGCCTGACCATCCACCCACACAATGGGAAAGGGCTCGCCCCAATAACGCTGGCGGGCAAAAAGCCAGTCCCGCAACTTATAGTTCACGGCCTTACGGCCCTTACCCTGCGATTCTAAATGGGCCGTGATTTTCGGAATCGCATCCCCAGGCGTTAGTCCATCGATCGAAAATTTTTTATCCGGCGTGGTGGAATTGACGACCATACCCTTGTCGGACGAAACAAAAGCTTCCTGCGCGACCTGGCCGCCCGCGATCACTTCACGGATCGGCAAGTCGTAGGTCTTTGCAAAGGCCCAATCGCGCTCATCATGCGCCGGCACAGCCATAATGGCCCCGGTCCCATAGCCCATCAAGACATAGTCGGCAATCCAAATAGGCAGCCGCTCACCGTTCACCGGATTCACCGCATAGCCCCCGGTGAAGACCCCGGTCTTCTCCTTGTCGAGTTCCTGCCGTTGGAGATCGCTCTTTCTGGCAGCAGCCTCGCGATAGGCGGTGACATCCACACGGCGGTCAGCCGCCGTGACGACCTCCACGAGTGGATGCTCCGGAGACAACACCATATATGTCGCGCCGAACAGGGTATCGGGCCTCGTGGTAAAGATCCGGACTGTGCCAGGGCAGCCGGCCAAATCGAATTCGACTTCCGCTCCGACCGATCGGCCGATCCAGTTCTTCTGCATCTCCAAGGTGCTGGGCGGCCATTCGACCAGCTTCAAATCTTCGAGGAGCCGGTCTGCATAGGCCGTAATCTTGAGGACCCATTGGCGCATCGGCTTCCGCACCACACCGAACCCGCCGACCTCACTTTTTCCGTCGATAATTTCTTCGTTGGCCAGCACCGTCCCCAGGGCAGGACACCAGTTCACCGGCACCTCCGCCACGTAGGCCAACCCCCGCTCGAACAGTTTCAAAAAGATCCACTGAGTCCAGCGATAATAGTCCGGGTCGATCGTGCTGACCTCCCGTTCCCAGTCATAGGACAGACCGACGCGTTTCATCTGGCGTTTGAACGTGGCAATGTTCTGGGCTGTCGTGACGACCGGATGAATGCCGGTCTTCACCGCATACTGTTCGGCCGGGAGCCCAAACGCGTCCCACCCCATCGGATGGAGCACATTAAACCCCCTCATGCGCTTGTAACGGGAGACGATGTCCGTGGCCGTATAGCCTTCGAGGTGGCCGACGTGGAGGCCAGATCCGGAGGGATAGGGAAACATGTCCAAACAGTAGAATTTTGGCTTGGCTCTGTCGTCAGCCACCCGGAAGGTCCGGTGCTCCTCCCAATAGGCCTGCCACTTCACTTCCAGAGCGTGATGATCGTAGGTTTTGCTCATACCATGCTATATCGCGGAGAGATAGAAAAAGAGGAAGGACTCTAGCACAGACCCCTGGGGGTCACAAGATTCGCTACGCCCATCGGAACGCTCGGTTTGCTATACTGCGGCTTCTGATGGGACTCTACGACCGCCACATATTTCCTCGGCTCATGGACCTCGTCATGAGCGGGGCAGAGTTCCGGCAACTCCGGGTTGAATTGTTGCATGCAGCAAGGGACCAGGTGCTGGAGATCGGCCTGGGAACCGGACTGAATCTGCCACATTATCCCAACATTGTTTCACGGTTATGCGCAGTCGATCCCTTCCCCATGCTGCCCGATCGTCTCGCGGCGCGAAGAGAGACCGCACCGTTCCCTATCGAAATTTCTCGCCTCAGCGCGGAAACGCTCCCCTTCGATGATCAAACCTTCGACTGCGTCGTGAGCACCTGGACCCTCTGCACCATTCCCGATCCGGTACAGGCGCTCCGGGAAGTCCGCCGAGTCCTGAAGCCTGATGGAACATTTCTCTTTCTGGAACATGGCAGGAGCGAGGAGGCAAGGATTGCGGCCTGGCAGGATCGATTGAACCCGCTCCAGCGAGTGATCGGCTGTGGCTGCAACCTGAACCGGAAGATCGATCAGCTTATCGAACAAGCGGGGCTCACGATCCGGCAGCTGGATCGGTTCCAGATGCGGAACGTCCCACGATTGGGCGGAGCAATGTACCGGGGAGCGGCTGTGCCGGCTGCCTCATCGTCCTTGCGGCAGCGGTCTCTTCATGAGGGTTGATAGGTTCTCGACCGATCGAAAAGAGGCAGAGGGAACCGGCGGCAGCTGAGAGCTGGACTTCGCGCTATGGACCAAATGCGCGATGCCGAAATCCTTGGCGGCAGCCAGACAACCTTCATCGTCGTCGATAAACAACGCTCGCTCAGGGGTGAACCCCACCAACTGCTGACAGGCAGGCCAATAGGCTGAGCGCATTTTCAAATAGCCCACCTCAGAGGCCGTCACGATGCGGTCCACATGCCGGTCGAGGCCCGTCTTGGCTATCTTCACGTCCACGCCAGCTTGATGAGCGTTCGTCAAGATCGTGACCCGCCGCCCCAGAATCTTGAGATCACGGAGGAACGTTTCTGTGCTCGGCAAGAACCTCACCAGATGGTCCAGCTCCTTATGCAGGGCCACCACATCGATCCCCACCCGCTCGGTCCAATAGTCCAAATCAGTCCAAGCCAGCTCCCCCTCGACCGACCGGTACATGGCCATCAATCGATCGCGGGACCCCTCGTGGGTCAGCCCATGCAGGACAGCATAACGCCGCGGCAACTCCTCTTCGAAGAAGAAGTTGTCGAAATGACGATCCAGCAAGGTGCCGTCCATGTCGAGCAAGACATCGTCGATTTCGTCCCAATTCAAGTAAAACGGCGTCATTTGAGGTGAGTGTACCTGACGGTGGTTGTGTTTGCCAAAAATCTTGTGCTACGGTCGGAATATACTTTTCTATGCCACGCACTAAAAAATCCAAAAATATCCCAGTCGAAGAGGCCGTACCGGAAGAAACGGTACCGGCCCTGCTGCACACGACGGCGGCTCACCCGCCTATTGTGGCTATCATCGGTCGCCCCAACGTCGGCAAGTCGACGCTCTTCAATCGCATGCTCGGCAAACGCACGGCCATCGTGGACGACGTCCCCGGCGTCACGCGGGATCGCAACTACGCCGACGCCACCTATCGAAATCGTCCCTACCGCCTGGTCGATACGGGGGGCCTAGACCCGACCGCTTCGGAAAGCATGTTGATTCTCATCAAGCGGCAGTCGGAGCTCGCCATTGCGGAAGCGGACATTTTGATCCTGTTGATGGACGGCCGGACCGGACTCACGACCCCAGATCATGCCGTCGTCCGTCTCTTGCGCGGCACGACGAAACCCCTGTTCGTGGTGATCAATAAGATCGACACGCCCAAGGTCGAACCGCTCGTGGCCGATTTCTATCAGTTGGGTACAGAGACGCTCTATCCGATCTCTGCGGAACATGGGATCGGCGTCTCCGACCTCCTGGACGCAATCTACCCGCTCCTCCCGATCCCGGATGAGAGCCCTGAGAAATCGACGATCCCCCGCATCGCCGTCGTGGGACGGCCGAATGTCGGCAAATCCACGCTGGTCAATGCCGTACTCGGAGAAGACCGCGTGGTGGTCAGCGACGTGCCTGGCACCACCAGAGATTCCATCGATTCGCTCGCCCTCCATAAGGGACGAACCTATCTCTTCACGGATACGGCTGGCATCAGGCGGCGCGGAAAGATCGACCGGGGCATTGAAGGCTATAGCGTGGTCCGATCGCACCTGGCCATCGGCCGATCCGATCTTGGAATCTTGCTACTCGACGCCACGGAAGGCGTGACCGAACAGGACACCAAAATCGCCGGCGTCATCATCAAGCAGGGCCGGGCCTGCTTCCTTATCGTCAATAAATGGGATCTCCGTGAGGGCGATCACGAGGCGCGCCAGGAAGTCGAACTGGAACTCAAGCGGCGCTTTCCCTTCCTGACCTGGGCACCGGTCCTCTTTGCCTCAGCATCACACCCCGATTCGCTGGGCCAGCTCTTCCCGACCATCGACCGAGTCTATGCGGCATTCTCCAAACGAATCCCGACCGGCGCGTTAAACAAGTTCCTGCAGGAAATTCTGACCACCCATCCCCTGCCGGTACGGAAGGGCAAACCGACGAAAATTACCAAGTCGGCCTTTATGACTCAAGTCGCGACCCAACCACCGGTCTTTGCGTTGTTTGTCGGTCACCCAGACAATATCACTCCCAGCTACCTCCGCTTTCTCGAAAACCAAATCCGCGAGGAATATGGGTTCGAGGGCACCCCGATTCGCTTGCTCGTCCGCAAGAAATAACTGGCCAATTTCCGCCATTACGACACCACCTTCGCAAAAATTGATCGCGCTATGCGTTGCGTACGATGGGCTCGCATCCGAACCGATCCCGCCTGTCCTGACAGAGTTTTGCCATAACCTGCTGGCGCAGCGTCAACCTCGCGTCGAAACCTAGAGTTGGGGAGCGTTCGAAATGCGCCGCACCGATCCAGGATCGGGAATCAGGGCGTTCACCTTGACTCCCCCCGAGATATCATGCTATTGGCACAAAGGTGATTATTCGCGCTGCAGCCCTCGCGTTCCTCCTCGTGAGCCCCGTTTCGGCCGCGGAGTTGCCGGCTACCGCCACGATACCAGCCCCCCCGGTCATCGAAAGCCCTGTAATCCTCGCCCAGAATCAAGCTGACCCCTCCATCCGATTACGGGGATCGGTCTGGCAAACCAAAGCCGGGATCGTTTTTCTTAGAACTCCAATCGGTCTATTGTCCCTCAGCTCCAAAACGACATTGAAGGATATCAAAGCCTCGCACGAGGTGCGCCTGTGGGTCCATGGACAGGATACGATCGTCGAGATCCGCAAGAGGACCGACGGCTCACTGGTCCACCGCTATCTCAGCGGGCCCCTGACGCGCGGGACCGAGGATCCAAACACGTTGCTCTGGTGGGGGCCGGGCGGAAACCAGATCGTCCATGTCGGCACAGCGGAAAAGCGCCTCGCGGACTACAGGGAGGGAGATCGGCTGACCGTCGAAGTCGACGACACGAACACCATCCGCGGGGTGCACGATCTGCAATTCGACCTGCAAGTCAGCCAGATCCCACACGCCGGCGCCGACGTGCAGCTCTTCCTGTCGGGAACCGTCGCCAAACTCAAATCGAACTTCGTGCTGCTCCGCACCCCCATCGGCCTGGTGATGCTCAATTCAAAGATTGGGGTTCCTTCGGTGAAGGTAGGCCAGTCGTTGACTGTACGCATCGACCATGAGCAAGTCACTATCGCCCTCCCATCAACGAAGGCGTCGATTGCACGACCCGGTGCCCCAGGGGTCTACTGAGCCATGGCCACAGCCCTCAAAAACCGCTCTCAACCACTCCCTGCACAAGGGCTAGACGAATTTGGCACGCTCTATCGAGACCACGTCGATCTGGTTTACCGTTACGCCCATCGCCTCTGCGGAGAAACGGAGGCGGCGAAAGATCTCGTCCAGGAGACCTTTCTCAATGCCTACCGGGGGCTCAAGAATTTTCGAGGGGATGCGCGGATCTCGACCTGGCTCTACACCATTGCGTCACGCACCTGCATGAAGATGCGGCGCAAGCGAAAGGGCGAGCCGGAGCACGAACTCTCGCTCGATGAATTTGTGCCCACCTCGGAAGGAGAGTTTCGCCTCCAGATCCCGACGGAGGGACTCAGTCCCGAAGAGGCGCTGGAAAACAAGGAACTCCGGCGGGCCCTCGACCAGGCGATCAACAAACTGCCGAAAAAATACCGCATGGTCTTAATCCTTTGCGACATGGAAGAGGTCAGCGCCAAGGAAGTCGGCACGATCATGAGCCTCAATGAACGGGCCGTGAAATCGCGGCTGCATCGGGCGCGTTTATTCGTCCGGCGGGAGCTCAGCGCCCGCGGCATCCTCGATGAAAATGACCATAAGTCGAGGAGCTTGCACTCATGACCAAGAAAAAGACCGCGACGCCACACACGAAACAGACCAAACCGTCCTCGCGCCATAAAGCAGGGCGAGGCCATTGCTTGAAACTTCTTCGACAACTCTCTGCCTATATCGACGGAGAACTCGCCTCCGACATTTGCAAAGAAATACGCAGCCACCTCGGCGCCTGTCCGAATTGCGAGGTCTTCATCCTCTCCCTCCAACAAACCGTCATCCTCTGCCGACACCGGCCGGTCCCACCCTTGAAATCGGCCGACCGAGTTGCCCTGCGCCGCGCCATCCTCAAGAAGGCCAACGCCAAGTGAAAGGAACGGTCTGGCTCATAGGCCTGGCCTGGCTGCTAACTGTTCCTGCCTCTGCGCTTTCCGGCGACCTCGACATGGAATCGATCACCGTCGAGATCCATGGACGGATGTTCATCCCAGACCGCATTATCCTCCATGCCGGACGTAAGACCGCGCTGCGATTCCGTAATCACGATACGGAGCTCCATACCGTGGTGGCCAAGGAACTCTTCCTCGGCGTCAATCTCAACGTGGGCGGCAATGGAGCTCCGGAATTCTCTCCCGATGGGCTCACCAGAGTCATCATCCCACCTGACGGGCTGGCGGAGATTCAGTTCACGCCGACCGGCGCCGGAACGTTCCCCTACCGATGCGACATGCCAGGTCATGACATGCGCGCCGTGATTGTCGTCGAATAGCTGGGAATCTGCTCCTGCCCGATCCGTCCTTCGTGTCCCGCTCCTGCCTGCCTCTTTCAGATGCTCAAAGCAGCGTGGTACAGTATAGGCTTCGTCCCGTCTTTCATTTTAGGAGCCTGTACGACATGCGACGCCTGCAAATCCTCCACCGAGGCTGGGTCACAATCCTGTTTCTTTCCGGAACCCTGTCGATGGTTGCCGCGACGACCCTGATCGGCGTGTCGCAGGCATCACCCGCTCAGAAAAAATCCAATCCTGTGGCCACCTCAGCGGAAACGACAGCGCAACGCTATGCCGAAGCGATGGGGGCAGGAGACAAAACAGCCGTCGGCCGACTCGACTTCGCCTGCCAATATCCCCTGGCCGCCAGCAGCAAGAACAGCGCTGCAGACCTCGACAGCCACTACGACTCCTGCTGGCAGCGGGTGCGCGCAGCCCATGCCCCCACCCTCGTGAGGAGCGACGTGGGAATGGAGGTCTTGTGGCCCAGTAACGGCGCCCTGGTCTTTTTCAGTGAAGAACTGAACCGCTATCCCGCCTCGGCCTTCGTAGCCGACTCGCTGGGTCAGGCTCCTCCGGGAACCGGATTCCATATCCACATTGCCGGAAGCATGCAACTTCCCTCCGCCTCATTCCGTCTCAAACCGAACGGCCCGCTCGTGGCGGTGCCGACCACCCTGGTCAAACTAACGATCAGCTACCAGGGCCCCCTGACTGCGCCTTTGACCTACGCCGCCGGCTCCGTCAAATGGACCAGTACGATTAAGCGAACCAGGCGGGCGCTCAAAGAAATCACGCTCCAATGGGTCGTTCTCTCCGGGCTGAAGAAACAAGGCTTCACCAACGATACGGCAGTCGTGAACCTTCCCGTCACCAGCGGCGCCGTCGCTGGCAGCGGCATCATGGAAAAGATTCCCTTTGTCACGGAAACGAGCGGCGCCCTCCCCGACTCACTGGTCTGGTGGGGACCGACGGATGCCCCTGGCCTCTTGACCGCCGCCGCCGCCCGCGCCGCCACCTTTCCTGAACTGCGCGACCGCGTCGCCATGCTGAATCGCGTCCTCATCATCGATCCCAATCAGACCGAAGCCCTCATGGTGTTGAGCCGGCACCTCTATGCCATGGTCCTACGAGAAGCCATCCCTCTCCACAAACTAATCGTGAAAGATCCGGCTCTGGCTCTGGTGGTGAACGAACATTTCTGGAACATCTACGCCCAATCGACGCGCATCGACCTGTCGCTGGGGATGGAGATGGGCGGGTTCGACAAACCGACGACTGCCGATTACCTCTACCGCATGATCTCGGCGATGCAGGCCTTGGCGGCGGTCCATTCTGAACAGCTGGATAACCAATTCCGGTTAGGCGCGGCCTTGCGCTGGAACAACGATCAAGAAGCTTCGATTGAAACGGGCCAGGCCCTCGTCAAAGCCATCTCGCCCGATCGCAGAGCCGGCAGAACCGAAGCCCTGCTCCAGCTAGCCTGGGCCCGCGTGAACAAAGTCGCCTGGAACCGAGTCTTCGACGACTCAGATGTTCGGACCGCCTATCAGGATGCCGACGAGGCCCTCGCGCTGGCCGATTTGCCACTCGATAAATTCATGGCCGAATACACCAAGGCCTACAGCCTGCTCTTCACTCCGGACCGAAACAATCGCGAGATCTTGGCGCGGCTGACAGAAGCGAAAAAATGGTTTGCCGAAATTCCCGGACAAACACCCGACATCTGGCAATACTTTATCGGGGCCGAGCAGCTCAAGATGGTCCTGGACGCCGATCCGATATTTCAGCCGTTGCTCGCCGCCACAGAGCCGACGAAAGGCTAGTGCGCCAGCTTCCAAGCCTGTGGTCTTTTCTCCCAGCTTGGCCTACGCTTTAGATATATGGTTAGGCTGAGCCGCAACCCGCGCGAATTGGACTTTCCCCCAGTTGAGCAGGCCTCACCGGAAGGCCTGCTCGCCGTCGGAGGCGACCTGCGACCTGAACGGTTGCTCGAAGCCTACCGCCACGGCATCTTCCCTTGGTACGAAGAAGACCAGCCTATCCTCTGGTGGTCACCAGACCCGCGAGCCGTGCTCTTTCCTCATAAACTCCACGTCCCGCGCAGTTTAGACAAGACGATTCGCCGTGGCCATTTCACCGTCACCCTCGATACTTGCTTCCGCGATGTGATGATCAAATGTGCCGGACCGAGACCTCAGTATCCGGAAGGAGGGACCTGGATCACCCCCGCAATGATCGAGGCCTATACCAAGCTCCATGAACTCGGCCGTGCTCATTCAATTGAAACCTGGCAGGAAGGAACGTTGGTTGGGGGGCTCTACGGAGTCGCAATCGGCGGCGCCTTCTTCGGCGAGTCCATGTTCTCCAGAGCGACCGACGCCTCGAAAGTCGCACTCGTCTCTCTTGTGCGCCAGCTCCACACCTGGGGATCCAAACTCTTCGACTGCCAGCAAGTCTCACCACATGTGCTGCGCTTAGGCGCAGAAGAAATTTCCCGGCGCGTGTTTATCGAACATCTCACTGCGGCTCTGACCTGCCCAGATCGACGGGGGCGCTGGACACTCGGCAGCCCCTAACTTCTCCCGGGAAACCTTTTTCGCTTGAGGAAGTAGCCGAATTGGCCTTCGCTACTCGCAGCGAGCACCCACGTTCATGTGATGCTCCCTTCACGCTCGCTCGTACCTCTCAGGGATAGAGGCTGGTTGATCTTCCACTGCGCGCGTCGAACGCACACATTCTGATCGTGCGCGGTCTGCCAGCAATGGTTCGGCGTCTCTCTATCCCTTTCCCATCTTCGCCAATTCCTCAAAATAATGCGCGAAGGCCTTCATGCCGCTAGAGGCCTGGCCCCAATCGAAATATTCGTTGGGCGCATGGTACCCATGCTCCGGCAGGCTCAACCCCATGAACAGGATCGGCACCTTCCAGGCCTTCTGCATCGTGACCACTGCGCCGATCGAGCCTCCCTCGCGGATGAACGCCGGTTCTTTTCCGAAGCCTGCCTTCGCCGCCCGCTTCACGCAATCGACATAGGGGCCATCAAAACTCCCCTTGAAGGGGTGCAACATGCCTTCCTTCTCCACCCTCACATCCGGATTGATCTTGGCCACATATTTCTTGAGCAAGGCAAACGCCTTCTCCGGAGTTTGATTCGGCACCAATCGCATACTCACTTTCAGTTCGCCATGGCCCGGCACAACTGTCTTGACCCCCGGCCCGTGATAGCCTCCGGTCAGGCCATGTACCTCGAACGTCGGAGCGGTCCAGATCCGGCGCATGATCTCGGCTGGATCATTGTTGCGCAACGTCTGGAATCCGTAAGCCTGCTTGAAACTCTTCACCTGAAAGCCTGACGACAGGAAACTCTTGATCTCCGCTTTGGTCGGCTCGACCACATCCTGGTAGAAACCGGGAATTTTTACCGTGCCGCTTTTGGCATCAACACAAGCCTGCGCCACTTCCATCAATTCCGCGAGCGGATTCCTCGCGGCCCCTCCGGTCACCCCAGAATGGGCGTCTTTCGTCCCAGTGCGCAACGTGAGCCTCGCGCCTAGCAGACCTCGCAGACCATAGGGCATGGCAGGCTTGCCCTTAGCGAGCCAGATGGTGTCCGACACCACGACTGAGTCAGGCCGGGGGATTGCCGCCCGGTTCTTCAATCCTGCCGCAAAATTCGGACTACCGATTTCCTCTTCCAGCTCCCAAAGAAACCGGATATTGATGGGCACTCCTTGCTCAATCGCATACCGCGCGCCGAACAGAGCCGACAGCGCCGGCCCCTTGTCGTCCGTCGCGCCACGGCCGTGGTAGAGCCCGTTCTCGTTCTTAAAGGCAAAGGGCGCCTGCTTCCATTCAGGCTCCTGTGCTGGCTGCACATCCATGTGGTTATAGATGGTGACCGTCGGATACTGGGCTCCGGTCATCCAGCCGCCCGACACGATCGGAGCCCCACCGGTCTCCACGATCTGCGCCTCCGCCCCCAGATCCGTGAGGACCTGCCGCGCGACATCCGCCATGCTACTCATATCCGGAGCCTTCGCGGGGTCCATGCTGATCGAAGGAATCTCCACCATCTGCCCCAGCAAATCTTCATACCGGCGGCGGATCTCTGCTATGTAAGTACCGAGCTGTCGTTCGTTCACGCTCATGATTTGTCTCCCTGAAAGTAGCCGCGGATTATACCGACTGTACCGCCAAGGCGAAAGAGAGCGTCTTCCGCTTCGCACGTTGCTCATAAAAGCAGGAATGGTAGAATGGCGGCCTATGACCGTCGAAGAGTTCGCCCGATACAGAAAACTTGTTGTCTTCTTCATCGCACTCTGGCTTTACTGGGCCATCTCGCCTTCTCTTGCTTTGGCAGCCGATCCTATTCCTATTTGCGAGATCCTGGACGAACCAACCCGCTTCCATCTCCGACAAGTGACGCTGCAAGGGACCGTGCGGGACGTACAGCCCCTTGATGCCTATACCCTAACGGTAGGCTCCACCTGTTATGGCGCCTACCTGTTTTATCAAAAAAACGAAACAGCCTCGGTCAATGTCGCTTCGTTTGGCTGCTGCGGCATCCCGACGGTCAGAGATCCGGACGTGGAAGACGGTACGCCCATGGAACTCCAGGCAACCGTCCAAGCGCCCAGCCATGGCGGCTACTAGTTGAATCTCTAGGGGCCCAAAGTAGCAGGGGCGCGAGAGGGTGCAATGCAAGCTGTGGCAGGCAAAATCACTCCACTCCTCGATGAAGTAAAACCGTAGTAGGCCAGGCGCTGGGGCTCGGTTCGACGGGCTCTGCAAAGTCCACGGAAGGATGTTACCGATATGACGCTCCACCCCTACATTTTGCTCGCGCTGTTCCTCTTCTCAACCGGTTGCGCGAGCAATCCGACGAAGCCTATTGATTTGCTCCAGCAGATACTGAAAGACGAAGAGGCTCAGCTGACGGGAGCTCTGCTATCAGAACAGACAGCGGCCCCCTTCCCTAAGCAGGGCTCTCCAAAGTTGGGACTCTATATCATGCCGACCGGATTCCTTCACCATAAGTTCGAATGGACCGATGCCGATCGGGAAACTCTCCAGGCCTGGGCCAACGGATTGCAACGAGAGGGCCTCATCAGCGGCTCATCCTTTCTCCATCTTGCTTCAGTCAAAGGGAACCAATGGGCGCAGCTGCGGGAGTCAGCCATGCGGTACGGAACTGACCTCCTGCTCATCGTGAATGGCGCCGCGGCCGTCGATCGCTACAACAACTACAAAGGGACATTGCTCTACTGGACCATCGTCGGGGCCTACTACGCCGACGGCACCCACAGCGACGCGCTCTGTCTCGTGCGAAGCTCTTTGTGGGATGCCCGACGAGAAACCAAACTGGCGGAGGAAGAGGCACAGGGCACCTCGAAAGTCGTCGGTCCCAGCGGGCGGACCGAAGATCAAAACCAAGTCACAGAAGCGCGCCGACAGGCGCTGACCCAACTGATGAAGAAGCTGCGCGACGATGTCGCAAGAATCAGCAGAGAGCGCTGATCGTCTCGTCACTGACCAGACGGACCCAGGAGGCACCAGAGGCACCTGGTTCCTGATTTCTAGTCGGTCAACGGAGGCGGTACGGCAAGCAATTTAGTTGAATACGTGGGCGATCCTGCTCAAGAGAAAAAACAAGGGTGGTTGATCAAGCAATTAATTCATCATGTGGCAGTCTATCGCTATCCGTCGAGGTTAATGGGAATGCAGCTGCAATAGTCTCACCGTCTGATCACTCAACCTGACACTTGAGACACAAGAGAGTTGAGGTCGCAGCGAGTGAGGACTTTCAGCGCACCCGTAGCGGTACGTTGAGGGTCTGAACGATGCGAGAACGAAGCTGCGCGTCTGTTTCAGCAGCCTATTGATGGAAGGAGAAGGGGACGGGAGCAAACGTCACCACAAACACCGCCAGCGCAATCCATCCGACCACAACTCGGCCCCGGCCTAGTGGGACGTGAGGGTCGCACACGGGCGGATGCCCGAAGCCCCAGAGCCCCGCCATAAAGGCCCAGAGAAGCCAGCCGTGCCAGCCAGCGAGTCCCAGTACAATCAACAAAGGCACCATGGCAAAGGCCAACGTCCGTTGACGTGAGCCCCACAGGGCATAGGCCACATGGCCTCCGTCGAGTTGGCCGATGGGAATGAGATTCAACGACGTGACAAACAGCCCAAACCAGGCGGCAAACCCGATAGGATGCAAGACAATGTCTGCTTGAGGAGGAAGGGACCCGACAACCAGCCAGGAGATAAGCTGCAAGAGTAACGGCTCGCCCAACTGTAATCCGACGGTCGCGGTTCGATCAACGACCGTTGAGAGATTCAGCCCTATGACCAAGGCCACCACTGCCACGACAAACCCTGCCAGCGGACCGGCCACGCCGATATCGAAGAGGGCGCGCCGGTTCAAGATCGGTCCTCGCAGGCGAATGATCGCACCAAACGTACCGATGAAATAGGGAGGACCAGGAATGAACAGAGGTAACGACGCGGGCACGCGATGGATGCGGGAAAGCACATAATGCCCGCACTCATGGGTCATCAGAATCAGTAATAGCGTCACGGCGAAGGGAACCCCGCGACCGAGCAGATCTGGATGCTCCAGCAAAAAGTCCCCCGGCCCGCCGATCGGTCCGTTGTAGGCCTGATAGGCTCCGGCCCACAAAGTCGTGAAGACCGTCGCCACAAAAAGGCAAATAGGCAGAGTCCATTTCGAAAAAGGCGTCTCCTCGAATTCCTCCTCGAACGGTTCCTCCACGATAATCGGCAGCTCATCGGGGCGTTGATCAAGGTTCATAGCGCTTGTCTCAGTGATCTAGAGCGAAGGGATTATGGTCGAGTTCTTCGCGTACCGTCGTGGCAGGACCATGACCGGGCAAGAGGAGACAGTCGTGCGGCAATTTCAGCAGGCGCTGTCTCACGGAATTCAGATGGATCGGAAAGAGGTTGGGTGGAACGGATTTTCCGATCGATCCAGCAAAGAGAGTGTCGCCGACAAAACAGACAAGCTGTCGCCCGAAATTCACCCGATAACAGATGCCGCCCTGCGTATGCCCCGGCGTAACAAGACAATGGGCCGTGAGACGTCCAACCGGAATGGCGCCACCATCCTGCGGCGCCACAAGACGATCCTCAGAAGGCTTCCACCGTAACAGACTGACATCCTCAGCTCCCAAATAGACCGGCACAGGCCATCGCGCTAGAAGTTGTTGAATCCCTTCTGCATGGTCCGCATGGCCATGAGTGAGACAGATGCCGATCAACCGGACTCGATGGGATTCGAACCAAGCGATCATAGCAGGAGCGTTGTAGGCTGTATCGACGAGGAGCGCCTCACCCGAGTCCTGCACGATGTAGCCGTTGACTCCGTAGCCGTTGATCTCGCCACGGATAGTGGCAATCTCCGGGAGCAAGGGAATCGGTTGGGGCATCCACTGCTCAAACACAATCTGCTCCAAGGGCACAGGGCGAAGCTTGAGCGTGGCAGCCAGGGCGTGCACGTCACCCTTGTCACGCGGTTGATCACCCCGTTCAAGCGCCGTGATAGAAGCTCCTGAAAGACCAGTGAAACGAGCCACCTCCTCCACGGACCAAGCCTGCCCGATGCGGGCCTTCTTGATGATGTCGCAGAAATCGTCTTCAAGGGGCACGGGTTAGCTTTCAGCTATCAGCTCCGACTGGACTATCCGTTTTTTCCTCTCCCTCACCCACAGCTCCTGAGCTTGGGTTTTCTCTGTGAGGGGATGGCCTGGCTACCTCTCTCCCCTTTTCAATGCTCCGGAGCCAACTTAATTTCTTGAACGGCTCCGAATCCCCCCAGCAACTTCGGCAAAGCCTCCCCTGCCCCAACTGCAACGATAGTCAATCGCTCCGGATTGAAATGTTTCTTCGCCGCAACCAAGATTTCTTCCTTGGTCAAGGCGACGACTCGCGTCCGCAATTGCTGGAGGAAATCAGGGGGAAGACCGTCATGTTCCAGCTCGACCAACCGCCCTACGATCGCCGACGAACTGGCGAAAGAGAAGACAAACGAATTCACATAAGCCTCTTTCGCTTCTGCTAACTCACTGTCCGTCACCAGCTCGGTCCTCATCCGCTCCATGTTCGCAATGAACCGGGCAATGACCTCTTGCGTCGAAGAGAGCTTCGTCTCCGCTCTCATCAGCCAGACCCCTTGATCATGCACTCCTGTGTTCAATCTGCTACCGACCGAGTAGGCCAAGCCCCGCTTGGTCCGCACATCGTTGAAGAGGCGGCTGCGAAAGGAGCTGCCTCCTAAAATATCGTTCGCAATCGCGAGGGGCACATAATCAGGATCGCTTTCCTTGATCGACAGATGACCGACGCGAAGATGCGTTTGCGAGGTATCCTTGTCCACGAACCGGACGATGGGCTTTCCCGTCTGATTCTGTGGCGCATCCGCGATCGTCAGGGCCGGAACTTGGCCTGGCTTCCAATCGCCAAACGTTTCGCGCAACAAGGCCACCATCGCGGGTTTGTCGAAGTCTCCTGTGACCCCCAGCATCATGCCGTTTGGCTGGATGGTCGCCCTGTGAAAGGCGACCAGATCCTCTCTGGTGATACGGGCAATAGACTCGACGCTGCTTTCACGAGCCGTCGGGTGCGCCGCTCCATAGAGGAGCTTCACAAACTCGCGGCTCACGATCGAGCCAGGATTGTCCTGCCTGCGACGAATTCCTTCGATAGACTGAAGCTTGGCCAATTCAACCCGCGCCAATTCAAACGCCGGAGTTCGGATCAGCCCCGCAAAAATCTGGAGCCCCCGCTTCAAATCCTTGCTAAGGACGTCAAGCGAGGCAGAGCCAGATTTACGGCCAATCGAAATGCCGACATCCCCGGCGAACTGTTCGAGCTCTGCATCCACTCGTTCCGCCGACAGACCACCTCCGCCGCCGGTCCTCATAAGGGAACCGGTCAGGGACGCCAGACCGACCTTATCGGCCGGATCGAGCCAGCCTCCCGTTTTCATGGTGGCAGTGACGCTGACTAGGGGCAGCTCATGGTCCTCTAGCAGATAGACGATGACCCCGTTCTCCAGCACCACGCGATCTGGTTCTGGCGGAGTAAACTCAACCGGCTTGAAGGTCATCTGCCTGGGATCGCCCAACGCCAGATTCTCGGCACAGGCACTCAGCACCTGAGCCGTCAGGGCCAGGACCATCGCGCAAAGCACGAAGCTCCATCGTTTCACATTTTTCGTTTCCCGTTTCACGTTCCTCATCGCGCCACCTCTTGCTTCGGCGCCGTCGCAACCTTTTTCTCTCCAGCCTTCTTCACCAATGTCGCCACAGTCCGGTTCGTTTTCGTAAAATATTCAACCGCCACCCGCTGGATATCTGCCGGCGTGACAGCCGCAATTTTATCCCGAGCCTTCAGCGCATACCGCCAATCTTCGGCCACCGTCTGATAGAGGGCCAACTGAGAGGCGAGGCCTCCGTTGGACCGGAGCGCCCGCACTAAATCTGCGTCGAGATTGTTCAACACCTTTTCCAGCTCCTTGGCGGAGACTGGTTCCGTCTTGAGCCGTTCGAGCTCGGCATAGATGGCTGCTTCGACTTCCGCTGTCGTATGGGGCGCGAGCGGTGTAGCGCTGAACACGAACAGGTTCGGGGAACGGACCCCTGGATAATTCGAATCGGAATTGACTGAGGCAGCGATCCGTTGGTCGCGAACCAGATTGGCATAGAGCCGGGAAGTGAGGCCCTCGGTCAGCACCGCGTCGATCACGTCGAAAACATAGTCGTCCGGATAGCCCAAGGCCGGCTTGTGGAACCCGATGGCCACAGAGGGTTCGGCATCAAACTCCACTTCCACGCGGCGCTCCCCCCGTTGCGGTGGCTCGACCGTCACGATCTGAGGCTGCCGAGGCGCAGCCGGGATCTTGCCGAAAGTTTGTTCGATCAGGGCCATGACTTCCTTCGGATTGATATCGCCGACGATGGCAATCGTCGCATTGTCTGGACCGTAATGGGATTTGAAGAAAGCTTCCGTGTCGGCCGGCGTGAGCGATAAAATATCCGACTCCCAGCCAATCGTCGGAATGCCGTACTGATGAGCGCGAAAGGCGGCCGAGGTGAAGGTTTCGAACAACAGGCCGTTGGGGCTGTCGTCGTTCCGCAACCGCCGTTCCTCCATAACCACGCCTCGCTCCTTATAGAATTCGCGAAGGACCGGGTGGGCCATGCGGTCGGCTTCGAGCGCAGCCCACAGGGGCAGGCGATTGGCCGGGAGACTGATCATGTAGCGGGTCAGGTCCTTGCCGGTCGAGGCATTGAGGCCGACCCCGCCATGTCGCTGGTAGAGCAAGGCCATCTCATTGCCTGCCACAAACTGTCCTGCTTGTTCCTGTAGCTCCGTGAATCGTTTCTGGAGGCGCTCAATGACTCCATGTTCTTCTGGGCTAGCCGGTTTCTCCTGATTCCTCTTTGTGAGGTCCCGTTGCCGCTGTTCCAACTCAGTTCCCACGCGAAACAGTTCTTCGAGCAGGGGCCGCTCCTTCTCGTAACTCTTCGTCCCCACCGTCCTCGTACCCTTGAAGGCCATATGTTCATAGAGGTGCGCCAAACCTGTCTGGCCGATCTGCTCGTTCACCCCTCCGACCCGGAAGGTCATGTTGAGGGAGACCACCGGAGTCTGATGCCGCTCGACCATGAGCACGGTTAGGCCATTCGCTAGCTTCTGTTCCACCACACGATCGGCTAAACTTGGCGACCCGGCATGGAGCAGATCGAGTTTGAAACTCAAACTGAGCACGACGAGCAACAACATGAAGCGTGGGACGTAAATCCTCATATAAAGAGCTCCATTAATTCTTCCGGCCGTTCGATAAACCAGTCCGGTTGACAGGCTTCCATTTTGGCGCGATTCCCCATGCCATAGCCGACCGCGCAGACACGAATCCCGGCGTTATGCCCGCCGTTGATATCGTTGGTACTGTCCCCGATGAGGACGGTACGTTCGGGCGAGACATTCAATTCTTTCATCACATGCAATAGCATACCAGGTTCCGGTTTCAATCCGAATCCATGGTCGCCGCCGACGACATACTGAAAATGATCCGCCCCCAACCCCTGGAGAATCACATTCGTGTACTCGATCGCCTTATTAGTGGCCACCGCCTTCTGCTTGGAGGCAAAATGTGTCAGCATGGCTCCAATGCCGGGATAAAAGGTGGTGCGATCAAGGCAATGGGCCAAGTACTGGCTCCGGAACACCCGCAAAAGCTCCTCGTAGGTGACCCGACTATTCTCGCCGACCGACAGGCGTAACAGTTGTTTCACTCCGTCGCCCACAAACCCGAAGATTTCCTCCAGTGGCCGCTCCGGCAGTCCCATCTCGGCTAACGTGAGGTTCACCGACGCGGCAATATCCCACTTGGACTCGATAAGCGTCCCATCCAGATCGAAAATCAACAGCTCGACTGATGTCTTTCCCATCATTTGGCCTTTCGCAACTCGTCCCGCAACGAATCGAGCAGACCTCGCTTCGCCTGGTCGGTTTCCTTCATCCACCCTTCACGCACGATATTCACCATCCGCTTCTGCCCCACGTGTGGCGGCAGCATCGGCTCGATAATTCTCCATCGATTGTTGACGGCTTTGACATGAACCTGCACCTCTTCTCTCTTCACCTCCTGGGTGAAGCTGGCGGTCTCCAGGTTCACCGAACCGAGGACCTGAAAGATGACTGGGATGATCAGTTCGAATCGATCGATCACCTCCCATTGACGGTAATGCTCCGCCACCGTGAAACCCCGAATCACAACGACCTGCCGCCACGTCGGCTCTTCATGCCAATTCGTGTAAGAAGAGACCGCATCGATCGACATCACATCGAGCCTGGCCCCCTTATAATCAAGCCCCAAATATCGTTTCACCACATCGGCTGGAGAATGGTCGAGAGAGTTGGTCTGCGCCGACACAATACTCGCGGCGAAAAGCCCGCCGAGCAGAGCCAGCAGTAGGGCCAGCGGAGGAAACATACGGCGGCTCATGACGGAATCCTATGGAGCTTCATGACATTCGTACCTCCCAATTGTCCTGTCACAGTCCCGGACAACAGCACGACGCAATCTCCCGTTTTTGCCAACGTCTCCTCCCTTAATCGTTGCTCGACCGCGCGAACGCGCTCGTCTGAATCCTGGACTCTGGCCATCAGCCTGGGCAGCACGCCCCAGTAGAGCGACATCCTCCGGCACACGGGCTCGTGCGGAGTGAAAGCCACAATGGGAGCAGCAGGCCGTTGCTTGGAGAGAAGCCGGGCCGTTGTGCCAGACTCGCTGAACGTGGCAATCGCCGTCGCCCCTGTCGCGGCTGCCGCCAATGTGACTGCTTCGCACATCGCCTCAGGAATCGCGCGATGCTCATGGCCGGACGACCGTTTGCCCGGGCCAGCGGTCAGAAACAAGGTCTCACCTTCCGCCACACGCACAATCCGGTCCATTACCTGCACCGACTCGACTGGATATCGCCCGCGAGCTGTTTCCGCCGAGAGCATGACGGCATCGGTGCCGTCGAAAATTGCGTTGGCCACATCGGACGCTTCCGCCCTGGTCGGGCTGGGATGCTGCGTCATGGACTCGAGCATTTGGGTGGCCGTAATGACCACGCGGCGATACTGATTCGCCTTCGTAATGATCCGCTTCTGGAGGATCGGCACGACTTCCGGCCCCATCTCCACTCCCAGATCGCCCCGCGCAATCATGACCCCGTCCGCTTCCTCCAACAAGGAGTCCAGCGACGCAATGGCTTCAGCCCGTTCGATCTTCGCAATAATCGGCTGATCGCCTCCGCACTCCGCCACCAAACGCCGCGCCGCTTGCACATCTTCCGGTCCCCGTACGAACGAGAGGGCCATATAGTCCACGCCTTCCGCGACGCCGAACCGAATGTCCTTCCGGTCCTTATCCGTCAGCGTCGGCGCGCTGATCGTGGTGCCGGGCAAATTGATCCCCTTGTGCGACCTGATCCGCCCACCGGTCTTCACCTGGCACTCGACCGCCCCGCCAGTCACCGATGTCACAAGCAATTCAATCAGTCCGTCGTCGATCAAGATTCTGGCCCCAGGCCGCACGTCACGCGCCAGTTGCGGATAGACGACCGGGATCTCCATGAGATTCGAAGGGGCCACGATCTGGCTGCCGATCTGCCCGCCCGACCGCAACAGACCTCCGACGAGCCTGATGCTCTGCGTTGCCAGCACCTCGATTCCATCTCCATCGAGCGCGCCTACCCTGATTCGAGGCCCCTGCAAGTCTTGCAAAATCGCAACCGGCAGCTGCAGGCGCTCCGCCACGGCGCGGATCGAGGCAATCGCTGCGCGGTGCGACTCGTGTGTACCATGAGAGAAGTTGAGCCGGGCCACATTCATCCCGCTCGTAATCAGCTGTTCCAGAATAGAAGGCTCGGCGCTAGCCGGACCGATCGTGCATACAATTTTTGCTTTTCGCATAGCAGAATAAATCGTCAGTGGACAGGCTGCGGACTACACATGCTTTCGCGGAACTCACGGTTCGTACGCCTGACAATGATCGCGTGTCTCATTTTAGCAAACAGGTTCCGGCGCCGCAAATCCTCTCTGCCTGTCGACTCGTCTCACGTTGACCTATTTGAAACCCCCATGCTACGGTTATTTACTCTTCTTCAAATCAAATCTTGCCCGGCAAAGGATCTCGCCATGAGCCCACGGTGGATCGTCAGCCTCCTGGTCTTCTTGATCCTCCTGGCCTCGCTTCCCCTTGGACCATGGAATGGCCCCTCCGCTACCTGGCTCATCGAATGGGCCGAGGCAGCCGAATCTATAGCTTCCACGACAACCGCGCCTCAAAATGTGCAAGATCTCCTGGCGCAACTTCAGCCCAGGCATGGCAACCCTTTGCCAGGCTATAATTGGAAGGCGTGAGTTTCAGAATCGTGAACATCACCTTCCCCCGGGCCACTATCGCGAGTACGATGTGAATCCGAAAATACGAGGCCGCGCGCGGAATGCGGAACAGATCGTCGTCGAACGGGACGCGGGCAAAGCTTACTACAGCGGCAATCACTATTGAACGTTCACTCCGTTGAGTACAACACCATGACTCCTAACCTCATCTTGCCTGCCTGTCTACAGTCGACCAAAGCTCCCTGGCCCGCCTTGCTGGTCGTGAAAGCCGGACAGCGAGCCGACTCCCTCGTACCTGTGCCGGAGGGCTATACCTTGAAAATGGTCCAGGGAGCCAAGTGTCAGACTGCCGATGGCCTCTTGAGCGAGGTTGCCCGCGCCTTGGATTTCCCTGGCTACTTCGGCCATAACCGGGATGCCCTGGAAGAATGCCTAGCCGACCTGGAATGGCTGCCGGCCAAAGGCTATATTTTACTCATCACCGATGCGGCGCAAGTGTTGCCAGACGACGAAGACGAGTATGAAACATTTCTGGAGATCTTGAGCGATGCGGGAGAGGCCTAGGGAAACAGACAGGCTGGCATGGGCACAAAACGCGCGACGCCCTTTCACGTCCTGTTAACCGTATCGGAGCGGGAGAAATCAAAACGGACCCGCTGGGGAATGAGGGAGATCAGTACGGAACCAGCTAACCCAAAACATCAAGCCAGGCGAACCTAATAGGCTGCTACGGTTTCTTGACCGACAACCCTCTGCATGGTACTGTGCGCGCCCATTATGAAAACTATAAAAACGACTCGCTCCGCTAAATTATTCGCCGACGCGCAGCAGCTAATTCCCGGCGGTGTGAATAGCCCGGTGCGCGCCTTCCTCTCCGTCGGAGGGGCGCCGCGATTTATCAAACGAGCCAAGGGCGCCCGCCTCTACGACGTCGACGGAAACAGCTACATCGACTATATTCTCTCATGGGGCCCGATGATTTTGGGCCACGCCGCCCCGGCCATCATTCGCACCATCAAGAAGGCCGCCGCGAATGGCACAAGTTATGGCGCGCCGACCGAGCTGGAAGTCACGCTCGCCCGCATGATCAACCAGGCCTTCCCCTCGATGGAAAAGGTTCGACTGGTCAGTTCCGGCACCGAAGCGGTCATGAGCGCGATTCGCGTGGCCCGCGGTTTTACGAAGCGCGACAACATTCTCAAATTCGACGGCTGCTATCACGGTCACGGCGACTACTTGCTGGCGAAAGCCGGATCCGGTTTGGCCACCTTGGGAATTCCCGACTCGCTCGGAGTCCCGGCCGACTTTGCGAAGCACACCTTGACCGTCCCCTACAACGACATCCGGGCGGTCCAGCAGATCATCAAAGAGCAGCGGAACACGTTGGCCTGCATCATTGTCGAGCCAATCGCAGGGAATATGGGTGTCGTACCACCGGCGCAGGACTTCCTCAGGACGCTCCGCCGGCTCACAGCGGAAAACGACATTCTCTTGATTTTCGACGAAGTGATGTCCGGATTCCGCGTCACCTACGGGGGCGCCCAAACGCTCTACGGCATTACGCCGGACCTGACAGTGCTGGGGAAAATCATCGGCGGAGGGTTGCCGGTCGGCGCCTACGGGGGACGAAAAGAAATCATGAACCTGATCGCGCCCTCTGGGCCGGTCTACCAGGCGGGAACCTTGTCGGGCAATCCGCTGGCCGTCTCTGCCGGCATTGAAACCCTCAAGCAGCTCAAGGTCCGCGGGGTCTATAAGAAGCTGGAAGAAAAATCCGCAGCCCTAGCCGAAGGGATCGGTCGGGCAGCCAAGAAAGCCGGCATCCCGCTCACGCAAACCCGAGTCGGTTCGATGCTGGGCGCCTTCTTTACCTCAGGCGCAGTGGTGGACTGGAATACCGCGAAACTCTCAGACACGAAACGCTACGGGCAGTTCTTCCACAAGATGCTGGAACAGGGCATCTACCTTGCCCCCTCACAATTTGAAGCAGCCTTCCTCTCGACCGCTCACTCAACCAGCGATATCGAAAAAACCATCAAGGCCGCGCACGCCGCATTCAAGAGTCTCTAGCCGCCTCGGTCGTGAATCATTTCTCGCATCTTGCGAGATGCAAATTTTAATTGCTCAGATTCAGCAAGTTCTTAGATAGCTCAAAGGCTCAACGTACGTTACATACGTTGAGCCTTTGAGCAAAACAGAAACGCCGCTGCGGTCGTTTTCGACAGCTTCCCTATTCCTCGTCCTCATCCTCCATGTCCAACACTTCTTGCCGCTTCTGCTCTTCCATCGCGTTATGCAAAAGCATGCGGACGAACATCGAATAGAGCGACCCCTTTTCGAGCGTCCCGCCCGGAGGAATGGCAATCTTGCCTTCCTTAATCATCCGATCCATCCAAACCTTTTGATCTGGCGCGATCAAGATCGGCAACTCGATCAAACCCACACGTCCCATCATATCCATAATGCGGCCCCCCTATATAAAAGCAATGACTTCAACTTAATGAAATCAACACAACCCATGTTTCTTTTTGTCTGTCAGTAAGTTAGGGCTTCTTCTTGTTCTTGTCAGACGGGTTATCTGAAAACAGCAGCCATCCGAGTACCATGAATCCGATTGCCACGCCGGTGATGGCGAGCCAAGTTCCCAGCTTATCCATTTAGTGGCTCCTTGTGGATTCAGACTGTAGCGCGGCGACCATGGCCTTGTCGAGGCGCTTTATCTTGCCATTGCCATCCTAGGCTACTTTTTCTAGGGCTTTATAGACGGTTCCGACCCCAATCTTGAGCGATTTGGCGATTTATCAAACGCCCGCCACGTTTGACAGGTGACGACCGGTTCCCTAGAATCGCCGCATGAAAGAACTTGCTCTCAGCGCCTTTGCCGAAAGTGCGACCGTCAAACAACAGTTCGCGCGCGACCATGTTGACCGCATCGTGCAGGTCGCAACACTAATGGCAATGGCCTTTCGCGAGGGACACAAAGTCTTATTGTTCGGCAACGGAGGCAGCGCCACGGATGCGGCCCATCTCGCCGCCGAATTCGTCGGACGCTATAAGCGCGAGCGGGCGCCACTCCCGGCCATCGCTCTAGCCACCGACATTGCCGCCATCACCTGCATCGCCAACGATTACGGATACGACGAACTCTTTGCCCGACAGATCCGCGCCCATGGCCAGAATGGCGACGTCGCCATTGCCATCAGCACCAGCGGCAACTCCCCCAACGTCTTAAAGGGCGTGGAAGCGGCGAAGGCTTGCGGCCTCATCACCGTCGGCTGGACCGGAGGGACCGGCGGAAAGCTGGCAGGTCTGGTAGACCATTCCTTTGTCGTGCCCTCGGCGGTCACAGCCCGCATTCAGGAAAGTCACATCACGCTTGGCCACGTTCTCTGCGAACTCATCGAGGAGCAACTCCTTGGCAAAGTCTCCTGATCGGCAGAAGCCCCCTGTCACAGTCCCGCGCCTGATCGCCCCGATCAACGTGACAGATCTCACGACCTATCCGCTCAGAAAGCGGTATAGTAAGGTCCGCGTCTCCGACTTTGCCAAACCCTGGAAGCGAGGGGGCAGCTTCACCCAATTCTATCGCTCGCTGCCGGATATCCTCGGCGTCAAAACCTTGCGCGCGGTGGCCAAAGCCATCGCGAAGGCCCATCGCAGGGGCAAGCCGGTCATCGTCGGCATCGGCGCCCACGTCATCAAAGTCGGATTGAGTCCGATCCTCGTGGACCTCATGCAACAAGGGATCGTCTCAGCTGTGGCAATGAACGGCGCCGGGATCATTCACGACTTCGAACTGGCGCTCATGGGCCATACGTCCGAAGAGGTCGATGCGGAAATCGACGAGGGCCGTTTCGGGATGGCGGAAGAAACCGGTCGCATGCTGAACGAGGCGATCGTCCGCGGGGCGCACGATGGCGAGGGACTCGGCGAATCGGTCGGCCACTACATGAATCGGCGCCAGGGGCAATTCCCCAATCGCGAGACGAGCATCCTGGCGACCGGCGCGCGGCTGGGCATTCCCGTGACTGTGCATGTCGCCATCGGCACCGACATCATCCATATGCATCCGGCCGCGGACGGAGCCTCCATCGGCGCAACTTCGTTACTGGACTTTCGGCGGCTGGCGGCTGTCGTGTCCGGGATGGAGGGAGGCGTCTATCTCAACCTCGGCTCCGCTGTCATTTTGCCGGAAGTCTTTCTCAAGACCGTGTCGCTGGGACGGAACCTCGGTCATGAGCTGACCAACATTACGACCGTGAACATGGACTTCATGGCCCACTACCGCCCTCTCACCAACGTGGTGCGGCGGCCGACCCAGAAGGGCGGAAAAGGCTATTCTCTGATCGGCCACCACGAAATCATGGTGCCGTTGCTAGCCGCGGCTATCCACGAAGAATTGGGGTAACCCCCTCCTATGGCTCCACGCCAAGCCCCTCCTGTCACCATTCAGCATCTCACTCAAATGTGGAACGAGCTGAATGGCCGCTACTTCGCCGATCTCCTGCCTCCGATCGATCTCGTGTGGAGCCGCCGCCTCACCTCCTCCGTCGGCATGTTCATCAGCCGCCGAGGGCCAAGACCCCGGCTGGATCAGGAGGGTCTTCGCCCACCAACCAAGCGCGAGATTCGCCTCTCCCTGCCCTTGCTCCAACAAGCCACCCCTGCAAGCGCATATGGCGAGCAGGAAATTGTGAATACCCTGGCACACGAGATGATTCATCAATGGCAATACGACAGTCTGAAGCGGCGGCCGAATCACGGGCCTGATTTTCTCCGCAAGATGACCGAGATGAATCGGGATGGCACCCTGGCCATCACCATCTATCATTCGTTGCAGAAGGAAGTGCTCGCGCTCACGCGATTCGCCTGGCGCTGTCGGCAATGCGGCCAACTGTACCGACGTCAGCGGCGGACGATTCAGCCGCGCCGACACCATTGCGGTATCTGTCGGGGCTCCCTATGGGAATTGGAGTCAGGAGGGCAGCTCCAGCACGAACCGTCTCCAACACCCTTGCCACCCGGCCAATTATCTTTTCCAGCATAAACGCCGACTGGAGAAACCATCGATGCGCTGGTCTCGCCAGATCCTGTTCGGAGACATCGATGCCATGTTCGCCTCAGCGGCGGTCCTGGCAGATCCCAGCCTTACAGGCAAACCGGTGGCGGTCGGAGGATCCTCCCCACGAGGCATTATCGCGTCGGCGAGTTACGAAGCCCGTGCGTTCGGCATCCGCTCCGCCATGCCGACCGGCGAAGCTAAACGGCTCTGCTCTCAACTCATCCTCGTTCCTCCGGACAGACCTCTCTATCAACGGCTCCATGAACAGATGCAGGCTGTCATCAGCCGACTGCTCCCCGTCGTCGAATGGTCCAGCATCGACGAGTTTTATGCGGAGACCACGGACATGCAGTCGCTCTATCCCGATCCGTCACGCCTGGGCCGATGTGTGAAAGAGGCGATCTTCGAGGCGACGGGACTCCACTGTACCGTCGCGCTCGCCAGCGGAAAAACTGTAGCGAAGGTCGCAGCGGATGCTCACAAACCGGACGGGCTGGCGGTGATCGAGCCAGGAACCGAAGCAGCTTTTCTGGCAGTTCGTCCGGTGCGCGACTTGCCAGGCATCGGACCGAAATCCGCGGCGATGCTGCAGGGGCTCGGCATTCACTGCGTCGGCGACTTGCTCGACCCGCAGCATGAGCCATTTCTTCGGCGGCAATGGGGCAACCGTCTGATCGCCTGGCAGGAGATAGCGTGGGGCATCGACCGCGATCCGGTCGTGGTCGATAAAGAGGCCAAAAGCCTCGGCCGTGAAACGACATTCGAGCAGGACTGCAACGACCTGGACGTTCTGGAGCTGACGATAAAAAGTTTTCTCGGCACCTTGATGCATGATCTGCGCCTGCAGGGCCTGGCGGCTGGATCCTTCACCGTCAAACTCAAAGACACAACGTTCCGGGTCACCACTCGGCAGCAACAGTTTCGGCAGCCACTTAATTACGATCCGGCCATGTGGCCGGTTATCCGATCGGCGCTTCACAGCCTGGCTATCCCCCGCACAGACTACCGGTTGGTCGGCCTATCGCTGTCCGGCCTCCTGCCTGCGGCTGAATCTCTCTTTGCGCAGCGCCAAACTCAAGCGGTCGCAGCCTTGGACGGATTGATCGAACGATATGGCAGTCGAATAGTGCGGCTCGGAGGAATTCCGGAAGAATAGACAGGATCAGCTAAAGACGGGAACTGTCAGACGGGCGGACGGAATTCAGGAAGGCTTCCACTTCCTGGATTACGACTCCCTGCTCCTCGGCAGATAACTTATCCCAATGTTGACGGAGCGGTTCAAAATAGCGCCGGATGGAGGTATAGAGACTGTAGGCTTTTCCGTTTCGCTCGTCTGGACTGTCGGCCATACTTACGTCCTTTCACACTCTCCTCGTCAGCCGTAGTCTAGTCAATTCTCCATCGGCAGACAAGGGCCCAGCTGGCCATTTTTCTGGCCAGTGGCGGATGGGCCTCCTGTTGTCGCGGGGGCTCAATAGTTTTTAGCAGTCTCGTGAGTATGTTGGCGAGCTCCTGGGATTTGACCGGTTTCGAAATATACTCGCCCCGTCTAGCCTCCGGGCGCCATTTGCGATCGCCCTTCATCGAGTTGGCCGTCATGGGCTCTGGGCGGGCCCCTGATTCTGAAAAACCAGATCGTCAACAGGTGTGGGGAAGGAGCCAACAGGGAAACAGCCAGGCATTGATTCAGCCGCTGCATCCCCCTATGATGCTTCTCTCAACTGAGGAGAGGATTCTGATGCTGTCCAAGGTTAAACAACGCCAGGAGCTCGCCTCGCTGTTGCAGGCTCACCGACAAGCCGGCAAGCGCATTGTGTTCACAAACGGCTGCTTCGATCTCATGCATATAGGCCATACCCGCTATCTCCAGGCCGCGAAAGACCTGGGCGACCTACTGGTCGTGGCAATCAACAGCGATGAGTCTGTCAAAAGTTTGAACAAGGGGCCGGATCGGCCGATCGTCCCGGCCGCTCAGCGGGCTGAAGTGGTCGCGGCGCTCAGCTCTGTCGATTATATTATCCTGTTCAACGAACCGGATCCTCAGAGCCTAATTGCAACGCTACAGCCTGACATCCTCGTGAAAGGGGGAGATTGGGCGGTCGAACAGATCATCGGCCGCGAGATTGTCGAAGCGCGCGGCGGAGTCGTTCACACCATTCCCTTGGTCCCAGGCGTTTCTACTACAACACTTATCCAACGTATTCGCTCAACCTAGCAGGATGCTGAAACTGTCTACCAGCTTCGTTCCCGGCTCATCGAAATCCTCAACGGACTCTCACGGGCACGCCTCGGATTTCGACTCACCTCCGGCCTTGCAGACGAACTGTTTGAGCATCCTTCTCCGCTATGCTCTTCTTGTATGATTCGATGTCCCTCCGCCCATCAAAAACTGCCATGAAGCACTAGCTCCGCTCTAGCCCGTACACCATGTCCGAAACGATCTCTTCAACATCAGCATCCCAATGGTTTGCGCCTGTCGCCGCGGCATTGACTGCCAAGGCAAGCCGTCCCTCTATCACCGGCTTGCACGGCTCCACTTCCGGCCTTGCCCTCACCACGCTCATGCAGCCTCAGTCGGGCAAACTGGGCAACCGGTCCTGGCTGATCGTCACGGGATCAGATGAAACAGCCGAGCGGCTCTTCGATGATCTCCATTTCTTCCATGACCTCGTCGGTCTTTCGACGGCGCCCCTCGCTCTCTTCCCGAGATGGGAAACCCTACCCTACGAGGGCAGCGCCCCTCATGTCAGTCTGATCGCGCGCCGGATGAATACCCTGCATCACATCCGCACCGCACCCCAGACCTGTCTGGTCACCTCCATCGCAGCCCTGATGCAACGGCTATTGCCCGTCGAGGCTTTCACCGGAACCACCCTGCAATTTAAACGGGGCGGAACGATCGAGCGGGAGGTTCTCACTGGCAGGATCTTGCGTCTCGGCTACCGCCGGGTATCAGTGGTGGAAATCCCCGGGGAGTTCAGCATTCGGGGTGGCATTATGGATATCTTTTCAACGGCCTATGCCGAGCCGCTGCGTGTCGAATTTCTTGGAGAAACGATCGACTCGCTCCGCCTCTTCGATCCTGCCACACAAAAATCCACCGCGAAACTGGATCGAGCGGTAGTCCTGCCTGCGCGGGAATATCTCCGGCCGGAAGATTCTTCGGATGCCCTCGTTCCCATTCCGGCTGATGCAGAATGGCGCGCGCCGGATCTCTATCCCACTATGGACAGCCTGTTCGATTATTTTACTGAACAGCCCCTACTCGTCCTGGATCAGCCTTCTGCCTTGACCGGATCCTGTGCAGCCCTCTGGAGCAAAATCGACGACGGCTACCTCCGCCACGCCGATCGGGAGACCACCGTCCCCTACCCGTCACCGGAACGTCTGTTTCTCTCTTGGCCGGAACTGACGGAACTTACACAGGGCTGGCCTACTCTCGCGCTGGAACCGCTCACCGAAAGCAATGCCTCCTGGAATCCGGTTCAAGCCTTTCCCGCCCAGGCCCCGGCCAGCGCCGGCCTCGGAGCCCGCGGAATGCCATTCAGCCAGACCCTGACTATCATGGATCGCCTACGAGAGGACTGCCGCGTCGTCCTCGTCGCAAGGAGTCAGGGGCAAGTGGCTCGCTTGCTGGCGCTCTTGCGCGAACACGATATGCCGGCGGTGGAATGGACCATGGAAACCTGGACCGCTTCAAGCAAAACGAAGGCCCCGTTTTACGTCTTACATGGCGATCTATCCGCTGGATTTCTCGCACCGGATTTACGTGTAGCCGTACTGACAGAAGAAGAACTGTTCGCTAAAGGCGCGCGCCACAAGCCGCAGGCCAAGAGCAAAGCGGCAACCTTCCTCTCCTCCCTGGAAGATCTCAACGTGGGCGACTATGTCGTCCATATCCAACATGGCATTGCCCGCTATCAAGGGCTGAAACGCCTCTCCGTGCAGGATTTCGAAAGCGATTACTTGATTCTGGAATTCGCTGGCGGCGATAAGCTCTACGTGCCGCTGGAGAAGCTCAGCCATGTGCAGCGCTATAGCGGAGCGGAGGGCCATGGGCCCCGCTTAGAACGGCTGGGCAGCACCAGCTGGGCCAAAACGACCGCGCGCGTCAAAAAAGACATCGAGGAAATGGCTCACGAGCTCGTTGACCTCTATGCCAACCGCGAGCTCGTGACGCGCAATGCCTACGGCTTCGACAGCACCATGTACCACGAGTTCGAGGCCGCCTTTGAATACGAAGAAACGGAAGATCAACTCAAAGCGATCGAAGACATTACCCGCGACATGGAGTCCAATAAGCCGATGGACCGCCTCGTCTGCGGCGACGTGGGGTACGGAAAAACGGAAGTGGCCATGCGAGCCGCCTTCAAGGCAGTGGAAGCCAATCGCCAGGTGGCGGTACTCGTCCCCACGACTCTCTTGGCCCACCAACATTACGATAACTTCTCAGAACGGTTCGCGCCCTTCCCGGCGCGCGTGGCCCTCCTCTCCCGCTTCCAATCACCGAAAGAGGCCAAGGCCATTCTCAAAGATGTGGCATCCGGGGAGGTCGATGTGGTCATCGGGACCCACCGCCTCATCCAGAAGGATGTGGTCTTCCGAGACCTGGGGCTCGTGATCATCGACGAGGAACAGTGGTTCGGGGTCAAACATAAGGAACGATTAAAACAACTCCGCACGCAAATCGATGTTTTGACCCTCACCGCCACTCCGATTCCCCGGACCTTGCAAATGGCCATGGCCAGCGTACGAGATCTCTCGATCATCGAAACGCCTCCGGCCGGCCGCCTCGCCATTCGCACCCAGGTCGTCCGATCCAGCGACAAACTGGTCCGGGAAGCGATCTTGCGTGAGCTCGGGCGGGGCGGGCAGGTCTACTTCGTCCATAACCGGGTTGAAACGATGGAGAAGACGGGCGCCTGGCTCCACCAATTGGTGGCGGATGCGCGCATCGTGATGGCCCATGGGCAGATGAACGCCAAACCACTCGAAGCAGTCATGCTCAAATTTTTTCGCCGGGAGGCGGATGTTCTGATCGCCTCGGCCATTATTCAATCGGGCATCGATGTCCCCACGGCCAACACCATCATTATCAATCGCGCCGACATGTTCGGCCTCGCACAGTTGTACCAGCTGCGCGGGCGCGTGGGCCGAAGCGGCGATCAAGCCTACGCCTACTTCCTGGTGCCGGACGAGGGGCAACTGAGCGAAGATGCCCGGAAGCGCCTCACGGCCATTCAGCAATTCACCGAACTGGGAGCCGGATTCCGCATCGCTGCGGCCGACATGGAAATCCGCGGCGCCGGCAACCTCCTGGGAAAACAGCAATCGGGACATATCGCTGCGATCGGACTCGATCTCTACATGCAGATGGTGGAACAGGCCGTCCAGCGCCTCAAGGGCCAGGTGGTGGAAGAAGAACCGGAGCCGGTGCTCCGGCTCAATATCTCCGCCTTCATCCCGGATGAATATATTGCCGATCCCCACCAACGTCTCTCGTTTTATAAACGCCTCTCCTCCTGCGCCCAAGTGGGCGACCTCGCCTTGCTGCATGGCGAAATGCAGGACCGGTACGGGATGGCTCCGGACTCCGTCGAACGGCTGTTCGAGGTCATGCAAGTGCGGCTTCAGGCTAAGGCCTTGCGCCTGGCAGCCATCGAGCTCAAAACTCACTCCGTCGTCGTCACGCTCGACGCCAAGAGCCGGGTTGCCAGCCACGCGATTCACAAACTGATGGACCGGTACAAGAAGCGGATTTGCTTCCTGTCCCCCCTCGCATTTGAACTCCAAATGCCGCATCAGGACTGGCCTTCCATCTTTCAAGAACTCACCGCAACCTTGCAAAGCCTGGGAGTCTGTGATACCAACACAACGATGTCCCCGCACTCATCTCACTAACAAGGTTTCACGCACCTATGACTATGACTCGACCATCCAACGCTTCCAGAAACTTCGGCACCCTCTGTTCTCTCGCCATGCTGTCCTGCGTCATCGGAGGTAGCCTCCTGTCGTTCACCGGCTGCACGCCACCGCCGGAAGAAGGCGTGTTTGCCCTCGTCAACGGCCGGCAGATCACGCAGAGCGAATTCGAAGCCCGCTGGGAAAAAATATCCGACGCCACCAGGTCCCGGTACGAGAAGGAAGGGGGGAAACGCCGTTTCCTCGACGAGCTCATCACCCGCGAACTACTAATGCAGGAAGCCCGCAAACAAGGTATCGATCAGAACGACACCGTCCGGGATCAGACCCAGCGCTATCGGGAACAGTTGATTCTCGACGAGCTTCTCAAGAGCCTGGTCAAAACCAAGATCGACCTCTCAGACGAAGAACTAGACGCCTTTTACGCGAAGCATGCGCACGAGCTCCTGACCGCCTTCAAGGTGCGAGTGTCCCAAATGCTCCTCCCTGGCCTTCCCGCTGCGAAGGATGTCGAGGCGCACATCAACCGGGGCGGAGACTTTGCGAAATTTGCCCGGCGCTATTCCCTCGACATCAAAACGAAACTCAAGGGGGGAGATCTCGGCCCCTACCACAAAAATTTAGTCATCCCGGAGGTCGACGCGGTCCTGCAAACCCTCAAGCCTGGAACGGTCAGTGCCCCGATCAAAACGGCGGCCGGCTATTACCTCGTCATGGTCACGGCCCTCGACACAGAAATAATCCAGGCGGATTCAGCCATCCGGGAGCGCCTCCGGCAGGAACTGCTCAACGAAAAACGCCGAAAACAGTTTGACGACGCGCTCATAGACATCCGCGCGAAAGCCACCATCCGCCTGGCCGACGCCTCCCGCTATGTCGCCGCCGACATCGGCACCCGCTGATCCTGCGGCTGACAACCTCTAACTGACACTCCTCAAGCCATCCGCAATTCGTGTACAATCTCTCGAACCTTCATCGGCAGCCAAGCGCGAGACTCAAAGCCATGATCATGCACCGCCCCGTTATCATGATGCCTCCATCCCGATTGCAACGTGCAGTCCTTTTCGCGCTGGCGCTGCTCGCGCCAGCCTCTCTCCTTTCAGCCGGGCAGGTACAAGACCGGATCGTCGCAATCGTCAACTCGGACCTCATCATGCACTCTGATATGAAACGGGAACTGGCCCCTGGACGGGAACAAATTCAAAAAGAATATCGCGGCGAGGCCCTCGCGCATCGGCTCAGAACGGTGGAATACATGGCGCTGACCTCGATGATCGAGCGCAAACTCCAGCTCCAGGAAGCCAAGGTTAAAGGGATCGAGGTCTCAGGCCAGGAGGTCCGGCAGACGCTTCAGCAGATGAAGCAGCAGGGGGAAACGATCGATGAGACGAATCCGGCCAACCTCAAAAATATCCAGGAACAGCTGATCCTGCTCAAAGTCGTCGACAAGGAAGTGCGAAGCGGGGTCATGGTCGCGGACTCCGACATCAAACGCTACTTCCAGGGACACCATGATCGGTTTGCGCTCCCGGAGGAATATACCATCAGCCAGATTCTCCTCAGGCCCCGGTCCCCTGACGATACGTTCGACGCCAAAGCCAAAGCGGCAGACATCACGGCCCTGCTCAAACGAGGGGAGCCCTTCGAAGATCTTGCATTACAATTTTCCGACGGGCCGAATGCCTCACGAGGCGGGCGCCTGGGATTAGTACGGCAGGGAGAACTCTTGCCCGGCATCGAACGGGCCATCGCGAAGCTCGTGCCAGGCGGCATCTCGGATACGATCGAAACCTCAGAGGGATTCCATATCGTGCGTCTAGAGGACAAACAGCCCAAACAATTTCGGTCGTACGAGGCAGTTCGCGGGGAGATCCAGGGGCTCGTCTTTCAGCAGAAAAGCGAAGACGTCTTTCAGGCTTGGCTGGAAGAGCTCAAAAATAAGGCCTATATCGAGATCAAGTTCGAATCCGCTCTTTCAGGGCCGCCCACAACCGGTCCCGCCCCTCGCCCGTCGTCGACGAGTAAGGAATAGCCTCCTCGGTCAATCCCAACCCTTCATGCAGCCGGCGCAGCGTCTTGATGCGCTCGCTCATTTTGAGCTTATCAACTTTTGTCGCCACTACGATAGGCGGACGTCCGACGGACAACAACCAGGCGATCGTCTCCCGGTCCTGTTCGCTCACCACCCGGCTTTCCACCAGAACCACCACCGCGCGCAATTGCTCGCTGCCGTTGAGATACTGTTCGATCAACGGCGCCCATTCAGCCCGCAGCGATTTCGAGACCCTCGCATAGCCATAACCGGGCAAATCGACCAACACGAATTGAGCCAATCCTGGGTCGTCGCTAGTGATACGAAAAAGATTGACCAGACGGGTCTTGCCAGGCGTGCGACTGACTTTGGCCAGCCCCCTGCGCTGCAAAAGCGAATTGATGAGCGAGGACTTGCCAACGTTCGACCGCCCGATGAAGGCGACTTCCGAAAGATCCCCTTGCAGAAACTGTTCTGGTCCGGCACAACTTCTGATAAACTCTGCCGTGAGAATTTTCATGCCCTACCAATTTACCGATCAGACGCCATGTTAGTAACGCGACCACATATCATCTCTGTGATACGCAGCCTCTAATGGGGAAGTCAACCACTCACTCCCGCTCCAGAGTGAAGGCCTTCTTGATCATCGGCCTCGGCCTCCCGATCGGTGCACTCCTCTTCGTGTGGCTGCTCACCATGCCAGACGTCTCGTCCTTGCGCAGGACCAATCCGCCTGTGACAGCCCTGATGAGCGCGCGCCAGGCCCAGGCCGAGGCGCAGGGTCTCACGGTCGGGCGCCATTGGATCTGGGTGCCCCTCGCACGGATCTCCCCGCACCTCCGGCAGGCGGTCGTGGCGGCGGAAGACGCCTCATTCTTCACGCATGAAGGATTCGACTGGGAGGGCATTAAAGAAGCGGCCAAGTACAACCTTGAGGCGGGCGAACTGAAGCGGGGCGGAAGCACCATTACCCAGCAGCTGGCCAAAAATATTTATCTCTCGTCAGAACGGTCCCTGTTTCGAAAAGCACGGGAAGCCCTGATCGCGCGCGCGCTCGAACATCAACTCACCAAGGCGAGGATCCTTGAGCTCTATCTCAACGTCGCGGAATGGGGGGAGGGCGTCTACGGTGCTGAAGCGGCGGCCCGCCATCACTTCCAAAAGTCCTCACAAGACCTGACCGCCGATGAGGGAGCCTGGCTGGCCGCTATCTTGCCTTCGCCGCGTCGATACGATCCGGTCAAAAAAACCATGGCCCTGACTCGTAGGCATGATCACATCCTGAGCCTGATCACTCGGCAGCACAGCCATCCAGCTCCGTAAAGCCTCAGCGATCTCCCTGCTCCAGTCGTACGGAAGGCCTCAGTCAAGCGAATCTTTTATGAAAATTGTCCTCGAACTTTCGGAGAGCCGATCCCGTTCCACCAGCCTGCTGCCATGTAAGGCGTCACATGCCTGATGGCAAATCGCCCGTCCGGCGAGAGGACGAGCGCTCCGGCAGACCCCTTGATCCGAGACACCAACAGACGCAATACCTGTCGGGCGGCAACCGTTGGGCTGGCGCCTGTCGCCAGACGATCACACATGGTCTTGGCGAGCACAAGGCGGATGATGCCTTCGCCAATGCCGGTCATCGATACAGCGCCGCTCTGATTATCGGCATAGACACCGCAGCCGATGAGAGGGCTGTCGCCCACCCGCCCAGGCAACATCGAATCGACGCCCCCGGTCGAAGCTCCTGCCGCCACGGTCCCGGCCCGATCCAACGCAACCGCGCCGACGGTCCCATGCTGGTCCTTCTCCATCCGCTGAGATTTCACCATTGCACGATAGAGCTCCATCGTCTGCGCGACAGCCATCGAGGCGTGCGACCGACCGGCACTCCGGCGAAGCGCGCGCCCCTTCGAGAGAGGTTCGAGTTTGTAGTACTGCGCAAACGCCGTGGCCGGTGGGCCGGCAAGCAAGACATGGTTCGTGGCTTCCATGACCAGGCGGGCGGCCGTAATCGGATGCAGGATCCCTTCGATCGACGCGATGGCGCCGGCTTTGAGGTGGGCTCCTTCCATGATCGAAGCGTCCATCCGTTGCACCCCGTCCAGCTGGCGATTCGCTCCCTCCCCCGCATTGAACAGCCCGGATTGTTCCAGGAGGCCGATCGTACATTCGACGGCAATAGCGGCAGGACCTCCCTGTTCAAGGATGGCATAGCCGATGACGAGGGCATCGGACAGACAGGTAGCCTGCGCCGGCGTCATTCGTTTGCGGCCCGCGCCTCCGTGGGCAAGAATGAGAGGAAAGGACTTGGTCAATTGAGGAGAAGGTCCCGAACCTGCGGATGCGCCGGATCTCTCATCCGGTCCAAATCAGACCGCACGAACCCCAACCCGGTGACACAAAGTTCGAAGTTCTCGGAGAGTATCCGAAACAGAGGCGTTTCTTCCCCTGACGGGTTGTCCTCCATTTGCGCGACAATCCCGTAGGAGCGCTTACCTGTCTTCATATAGTCCACGAGAAAATCCTTATGGTAGATCAACCCGCTCGTCTTGAGTCGGCGCAAATATTCCGGGAAGAGTCCCGCCATGAAAAGCGTGAAATCGCCGATGTGCTGATGCACGTCTCGCTCACGCTCCATAGACTGCGCCCCCAGCAAGACTTCCGATTCAAACAAAAGATCCACCACTGTATCGACTGGCCGGTCTTCCTGGTTTCTGATTTTATAGAGCTGATCGGTATGGGTAAAGTCGACAAGCAGGTTGGCGACGTAGCTGGTGACGTTGGGGTCGGGCCACCCGAGATGCTCCGTAAAGCTCTTCTCGGTCAGGGCGCCGAACAACTGACGAAGCGGATGCCGTGGCGAAACTTGCGTTCCCATTTCCACCTCTCGCATCGTCGAAAACGTTTCACCACAATATAGCAGATCTTGGTCTATCTGACGATAGCGGCCCCCCCCTGATCCTTCTATCGATCTTCGCGCGGCAGACTTGAGCATCGCCCGATTTTTGCCCGTTTCAGCTGCGCCAGAGTGCCTTCGATGGTGAGCAGTTTTCGTTTCGTGGGCAAGCCGCCGGAGAATCCTCCGAGCGACTGATCCTGCGCCACAATTCGATGACAAGGAACCAGGATCGGCATCGGATTCGCCCCCACGGCATTGCCGACAGCGCGGGCATACTGTCTGCCCCCTACGCGGAGGGCCACCCATTGATAGGACCGCAGCTGGCCATGGGAGATGTCACAAAGCGTCCGCCAGACCTTCCGCTGAAAACTCGTCCCTCGTGAAAGGTCCAGCGGCAAATCAAACGATATGCGTGTTCCCGCCAGATAATCAGTCAGCTGCGTCAGCGCCTTTCGTAATCGCGGAGAAGCCTGGCCTTCTGGCAGTTCGATCGAGCCAGGCTGTAACTCGGCCAGCACGGCCCGACGCGAAGCCTTCGGCAATACCAGGGCATCGATCCCCTTCGCCGTTTCTGACAGGGCCATCCAGCCCCACCGTGATTTGAAGATAATCGCCTGGCTCATTAGACCTCAGTGGTTAATGACTCGACCTAATTTTTTTCGCACCATGCCCCAAACTAAACCAAGTTCTTCGGACTGCAACAAGGCATGGACGCCCAGATAGCCGCTCACGCTCAATCCGATGGCAACAAAGAGCAGGACCGATTTCTCCGTCCATTCACCTGGCTGCGCCCAGATCTGCGCCGCCGCCACCCAGGCACAAACCAGAACCAACGGCACGGAGGCTAACAGCACGCGCAGCGACGATTGTCCAACGGAGCCCCACGCGATGCCTCCCAACCGGCGGTGCAATACCGCGACCAAGATGCCCCCATTTACCATCGCCGCCAAGGCTGTGGCCAAGGCCAGGCCTGCCGCGCCAAGCGAAGACATCAGCAGCAGCGCGAAGACGAGATTGGAGACCACGGCAATCGCTGCGGAGATAGCCGGCGTGCGCGTGTCTTGCAGCGAGTAGAACGCCGAGACGATGATGCGAACGCCGCCGAAGGCCCAGAGGCCAACGGCGTAACAGAGCACCGCCAATGACGTTTCGGCTGTATCGTGCGAGGTAAAGGTCCCATGCTCGAAGAAGAGGTGGACGATCGGCTGGCGCAGGAGGATTAGGCCCAACATCGCTGGAAAAATGATAAAGAGGATCATGCGCAGGCCGAAGCCCACCGTCGTCCGCAATTCGTCTCGGGCTCCGCGCGCCGCCTGCGCCGAGAAAGTCGGCAAAATGGCCGTGGCCAATGCCACGCCGAAAATCCCGAGCGGGAACTGAATCAACCGCATGCCGTAAAAAAGATAGGTCGGCCCGCCCGCAAAAAATGAGGCGAGGATCGTGCTCACGGTAATGTTAATCTGCGTCACCGAAAGGCCGAGGAGCGACGGCACCATCAGCCGGCCGATCCTTCTCACGCCAGGATGGCCCGGCGCGAATCGAAATCCGAACAACATACCCCGCCGCCTCAAACCAGGGAGCTGCATGGCAAACTGCGCCATTCCTCCCACCACGACCCCGATGGCCACGCCAAGAATCGGCTCCGACATCACGGGTGACAAGAAAAATGCACAACCGATGATCGCGACATTAAAGAACACCGGCGAAAAAGCCGGCGCCGCAAAGGCGCGCATAGAATTCAGAATGCCCATCGCCAGCGCGGCCAAGCTGATAAAGATGAGATAGGGGAACATGATCTGCGTGAGCAACGTCGTCATGCCCAGCTTCGCCGGGTCGTCGTGAAATCCCGGCGCCAGAAGCCACACGATTCCCGCTGCCGCAATAATGCCCAAAATCGTGATGCCGGTGACGATCGTGAGTAATGTGGTGAAAAGGGCGCTCGCCAGCTCCCAAGCGTCGCGTTTCGATTTGAGCGCTTGATATTCCGTGAAAACAGGAATGAAGGCGGAGGACATCGACCCTTCCGCAAATAATTCTCGCAGCAAATTCGGGACGCGATAGGCGACGAAGAAGGCATCGGCCGCGGGCGTTGCGCCGAAGAGTCCTGCCAGCAACATATCGCGGATGAATCCGAGGATACGGCTGCAAAACGTGGCCAAGCCGATCAAGCCGGCCGCTTTGACCACCGAGCGAGTCTCGTCCTGCACGTTCGCGTGAGCTGGAGCCACAACAGTAGGATCAGCCATGGGTAGTGATTCTAGCGGAACCACGTCGGGCAGTCTATCGAACCGAATATTGACGGTTCGTAGGGGTCCTCCTCGATGTGCCTGCCCGGTCTTTAGCGCAGAATGATGCTCGTGCTATCATAGCAATTGCCATTATGATCCGAAGGTAGAACGTCCAATGTCGCTTGAACTTTCTTCACATTTGCCCGGTGGATTTCAAATCCGACACCGCCTCCTCGGCATCTACCAGGGGAACGCGATCGAGCTGGCTTTTTGGCACCCCTCATCCGGGATGCCGGAACATGGCCTCTGTCGGTTCACCACAAAGGAGAAGGCCGAATCCTATCGCGCCTATCTCTGCTCTCTCTCCTGCCCAGAACCGCTCGATGAGCAAGACCTCGCCATTGAACCCTACGACCTCGCCACCCACGAAGAGTTGATCAACGAACACCCGCTACACTCAGCCTGGGAAACTCCCCTATAGGAGAAATGCACATTCGGGCGGCTTAAGCGGGAACAGTGGTGTTGAACGAGGATGTATTCGAAGGATCGACGTGGGTCTGGACAACCGCTAGCAGGCATTTATTCTCTTGAGCGCCTCGCAAAAACTTGAACCCGATGCCTCGAGCGCTGACAGAGAGAACAATTGCGGAGGAGACCACAAAACACCTTCTTTCTCGCACCGTGGGCAACTTAGGGTATGACCCGTCTTCCCCTGCCCTCTCGTCCCCCTGCTCGAACCGACCGACGGACTGAACTCGTTCCTCTCCACGGATAGACAATCGCCTTCTTGCTGCCAAGAAAACGAGAATTCCCTGCACACCCTTTGTAAAAATAAACCGATTACTCATCGGCGAGCCTCGCCATCAGCGCGCATACTTACAGAAACAGCCTTGCCCGCAAGCCATCCGGTGGCCCAGGCCCATTGAAAGTTAAATCCCCCGATGCGGCCGTCGCAGTCGAGAATTTCTCCCACCAGATAGAGGCCGGGCACGAGTTTCGACTCCATCGTGCGAAAGTTAATTTCCTCCAGTGGTACCCCACCCGCCGTGACTTCCGCGTAGTTCCATCCCCGATCCTGTTGCACGGGAAGCCGGAACTTTGTGAGCGCCACCAACAGCCGGTCCCGATCCTTTCTCGGCAGTTGGGCCATGGCCGTCTGTCCGCTAATCCCCAGATATCGGCAGAGGAATTCGGCAAATCGCTCCGTAACCAAATGCGCTAGGGTCTTGGTCAACGAGCGGCGAGGCGACCCTGCTGCTTGCTCCATGAACCAGTGACGGGCCGCCTCCTGGGTCAGGGCCGGCAGAAAGCTCACGCACAGATCAACCGGCTCGCCTTCTTCATGAGCCCTCGTCCAAAAGCGGCTGGCATCCATGACAACGGGACCGCTGATCCCAAAATGAGTCCAGAGCAAACTGCCCGTCCGCCGATCCACAGTCTGGCCCTGTACCGTTGTCGTCAGCTCCACTTCCTGTGAAATGCCTGAGAGATCTTTGTGAAACATAGTCTCGTCCAGCACTAAGGGGGTGAGGGCCGGAGCGGTGGCCTGCACGTGATGGCCCAGGCGGCGAGCCAACTCATAGCCGAACCCGTCACTGCCCGTTTTCGGAAGCGAGCGACCGCCGGTGGCCAGAATGATTTTCTTCGTCTGCGTGATTCCATGGGTATGATAAATGAGGCGATCACCCTCTGGGCCGGCGAGACAAGCAACCTCTGCCACTCGATGGTGAGGGCGGATGACCACACCCAGCTCCTGACAGCGATTGACGAGCGCCGTTAAAACTGTCCGCGCCTTGTCGGTCACGGGGAAAAGCTTGCCGGTTTCTTCGCACTTGAGATCCACGCCTAACGAAGCGAACCAGTCAATCGTGGCCTGAACCGGAAAAGCGGCTAAGACATTCTTGATGATATGGCGATTACCGAAGAAGTCGGTAGCGGTCACAACATCATGCGTGACATTGCAGCGTCCGCCACCGGAGACGAGGATCTTGGCGCCGAGGGTCTTGGCCCCGTCGAGCAGCACGATCCTCAACGAAAGCCCTTCTTTCGCGGCGGCCTCTGCTGTGAAAATCGAGGCAGCGAGCCCTGCGGCCCCTGCACCAATCACTGCAACATCATGTCTGTCATTACTTATGGACATTAGAGAGTTTTAACTGCCAGTTAACGCCCTGTTAATCTTGCAATGCTATGGTTCGCCCATTAAAGGTAACCAATGACGCGGCAATATATGACAGCAAGGGGGGCGCAGCGTGACCTGTCAAAAATGCAGCGGACTGATGGTGAAGGAATCGCGACGGGATTTCTCGCAAGACGTGGCCGTGCTCCGCTGTATCAATTGCGGCCTGGTCATTGATCCGTTGATTGCGCAGAATCTCGCGGCCCTATCACGCGCGAAACAGCTGACCCTCAATGCGGCTTGATGGTTCGCTTGAAGTCATGAACCAGTTCGGTCGGGGCGGGCAGCTTGCCAAACCGATCGAACGGGGGCAGTTGTGGACGTCGCGCTCGTGGTTAGATCGAAAACTCCGCCCATAAGAATGTATGGTCCGAGGGGTCTTTCGCTCGCCGCGGCTCGGCGTCCATCTCTACCCTGACACAACCCTCGACTAGCGGGGCCGTCGCCAGAATATGGTCGATGCGCCAGCCGCGATTTGCTTCCAACGCCGCCGGCGACCGGTAATCCCAAAACGTATATTGCTGCCGATCCGGATAGAGCTTCACGAACACATCCTGAAATCCCCAGGCCAACGTCTTCTCATAGGCCCGCCGCGCATCTTCGTGATAGCAGACATGCTTGAGATGCTTCTCGGGGCTGTGCACATCCATCGGCCGTGGCGCCACGTTCATATCCCCGCACCAGATGGCTGGCTTGTCCGGCGATAAATGTTTCTCAAAGTACTTACGAAGCCGATCGTACCAGCCAAGTTTGTACTGATACTTAGGGGAATCGATCTCGAAACCCTGCGGCACGTAGGTATTGACGATGGGAATCCCTTTGATCACCACGCGCAAGAGGCGCGCGTCCTCCGAATCGCCTCCGTCATCGAACCCGTACGCCACCGCCTCCGGTTTCTCCCGGCTCAAGATCGCCACACCGTTGTATGACTTCATGCCCCGGTAGGTGACTTCGTACCCTGACTCAGCCAAGGCCAGAAGCGGAAACTCGCTGTCCTGGACTTTAGTTTCCTGAAGGCAGAGCACATCGGGCTTCTGCTGAGCCAGCCAGTCGAGCACAATAGGTAAACGTTTGCGGAGCGAATTGACGTTAAACGTTGCGATTTTCATAGAGCATCCTACAGTCAATCAGGCTGCGCATCCTAGCAAAAAGCCTGCGGGGCAACAAAGCAGAGAAGGAGCAGCTCCACATAAAACGGCCCTCGGAAAGGAAAACCTCCCGAGGGCCATGGGCACAACTGCTCGACCTTAGTGCCCTGCTGCAGGAGCCGGGGCTGCAGCCGGGGTAACGGCAGGTGCCGGAGCCAATGGAGCCTGCGCAGCCTGATTGACTATGGCATTTCGGTATACGGACAAGCGTGGCGGCGCGGTAACGGCAGGTGCCGGAGCCAATGGAGCCTGCGCAAGGGCTTCTGCTTTCTGCGTCTGCGTCTTGCCCTTCGTCGCATGGCGCTTGGCCTTCATCTGCTTTTTATTGCTCTTCTTCTTGCCCTTCGAATCGGATTTCCCCGACTCTTTTTGGGCTGCGACATCGGACTTCGTCGTCTCATCTTTGACTGCCTCATCGGCCATGACCAGCGAGGCGGTTCCGAATATGCACAATGTAGTCAAAGCGACAATGATCAACTTGTTCATGGAATGCCTCCTGGAAAATAATAGTGAGTATAGTTTTTTTCTGCAAAGGGAGGTAATACCCTGCGCTCCTTTCCCCGCTCTGTCAAGAACCGATGAGGGGAAACCGCCGCCCAGCAACGACCTGAATGGATCTGACAAAAAATCTGTCGCCCTGGCTCAAGGTTCCTCACGACCTGGCAAACCTCCTCTGCCATCCTCGCCTTTATCAGCATCGGCATCCGGCCGATCAGACTCCTCTACGGTGATTATGGCCCCTCCCCGGTCACGTCACTCCTCAGGGTCTGCAATCGCTACGGCGCTTTTCTGGCCAAGCGATTTTCAGCCTCAACCAGCTCGCCCGCGTGCTCTAATCAATCTGCTGCGTGAAACGTAAATCGTAAAAAGTGGAAGGTTTCCGAGGAAGAGACCTCGACGGTCCTTTGTTTCACTTTTCACATCTTATCTTTCACAATCCGTGAGAACGAATCTGGTGGGTCGTTTGAGCAGCCTGCTAATTGAATGCGGTGAGATAGCGGCGCAAGATAGCCTGTTCGATCCGCGAGCGGCCACGGTCGGGCGCCGGGAATCGCAGCACCAACTGGATCTGGCCTGTTTCCGATAGTTGGATGGTCACACGCGGCTCCGGCGAGGGAGCTTCGAGGAGATTCGTCTGTTCCAGCAGCTTCATGTCCCGGCCGGCCTTGTCTAGAAACGAAGAACATTCCGTCTTCGCCGCGTCCAGCAAATGTCCCTCTGCTTCCCGCCAGTCGTCTTTGTCCCCGAGCGGAACGACAAGAAGATAGAGCCCATATTCCTGACCTGGATTTTCCTTGATCAAAGTATTCGTGAACAACAGGCTGTTCGGAAAGACCGCAATGCGGCCGGTATAGAGATGCGACGCCTGGCCTGGCCCGACCTCAAGGAGCTTGGTCGCAAAGATGTCGTGATCCAAAACGACGCCGCGATACCCGGCGATTTGAATGAGGTCCCCCACCTCGTAAACTTTTCCTCCCACGCGCAATGCCGCCCCGCTCCAGCAGAGGAGGAGCTCCTTCGTTGCCAACACGAGCGCCGCGGCAAGCGCCACAAGAGACACGGCAAAGGCCTGGAGCTCGTGCGCCCAGATAACGACCAGCCCCACCAGCAATGCGAACAAAATGGTATTGCGGACCGAGACGACCCCTCGACGCTTCGCTTCCATCGAGAGGGCGGGATTCTTCGCGATTGCACGGACGATCAAGGTCCGCAAAATCAAAAGAGAGAGTAGCAGGAGGAGAGACTTGAGAGTGTCGAGCACGACGGAGCTATCGATATCTGGTAACCAAGCAGGCATATGGGGCAAGACCTCGCTGGCTATTTTGCATTCAGCGTGTCACGGGTTCCCGGTACACACTCTTCCCGTTTCCACTGTGTCAAAATCTTCTGCTCATTGAAAGTCAGGATATAACGGTAGCAATACAACATGGCCTTAGGGCCTTCGGCGCTACTCTTTCCCATTAAGGAGGCCGCTTGCTGCACCACGTCACCCAACTGAAACAATTTCACCGAGGTCAAATCTTTATCGCCGATCGGCGCGCGATAGGTCCAGACGGAATCTCCTCCGAGCACCGGTGCCTTCGCCGTATGGGGCGGCCCAAGCCGCGCCAACACCTCGTCCTGCGTGAGTCGATCCACGCCTTTTTTAAAATAGCCATCGCGCCAGGGGCCGCCGCAAGCCAGCAGGGCCCCTGCGAGGATGACCAACCAGCCGGTAGACAGGCACTGTCGTAATCGTCTCATGACTTGGGCTGATCCTTAATCTCTTGCATACGTTTCACGGAACAGTAGAGGGCGTAGCCTTGCGCCAACATGCCGGTGGTTAGCAAGCCCAACGCTGTCTGCAGCCACCGGGCTCCTGTCTCTTCTAAACCATAGGTCCCGACGACGAATCCCAGGGCAATTGCCACAATCCCCGCGAATCGCGCGATCATTCCGTTCATGCGCCAATTGATTGGGACCGGATTCTCCTGCATCGCCATACGGGTACGCTACACTGGATCACGCAACCGGTTCAACTCCGTGTCGCGCGAATATGTTTAGCGCGCCGCTCCAACGAAGCCGCCTCGTCCGCTCGCCCGATTTTTCGCAGGACATTGGCCAGATCCTCCAGCGTCTTCGCCACTTCCGGATGGGACAATCCCAGCGCCCGCTCCCGGATCGCCAAGGCTCGACGGTAGAGCGACTCCGCTTTCTCCGGATTCTGCTGCACCACATGCAACTGGGCCAGATTCACGAGGCTCAACGCCACGTCCGGATGGTCGAGGCCCAGAAGTTTTTCTTTGATGGCGAGAGCCCGCATCAGCAAAGGCTCCGCCTGGGCATATTGGCCGTACATGCGATGGAGGACGCCGAGGTTATTGAGCGTGGCTGCAACATCGGCGTGCAACTCTCCATGCGCGGACTGGTAAATCTTCAGCGCCTGCAGATAGACCGGTTCCGCCTCCACATATTTCCCTTGGCCTGCATAGACCTGCGCCAGCTGTGACAGGCTAACCGCCACGCGTCGGTCTTCCAGGCCAAACTCCTCCGCTTTGCGCACCGCCACGAGGAACACCCGTTCCGCGTCGGCGTAATTGCCTTGCTCCACGGCCCGCTGCCCGGCCGTCATCGCCGACTCCCAGGTCTGTTGCTGGCACGCGGACCCTGCGAGAAGAAAAAGGCTGAGCGCGAGCATAAAGAAACTGTTCATCATGCCCCCAACTGTTCGACGATGGACTCTGCCGGATAGGTCACGATTTCCGCCAATGTAGGATGGTAGTGTGGCATACGCACAAGGTCCGCCGCGGTCCCATAGTAATACATGACCGCGATCAGTTCATGGATCAGTTCACCTGCCTCCGGGCCGACGATCTGGGCGCCTAGAAGCTCGCCCGTCCCTGGCGCACAGAGCAGTTTCACAAACCCGTGGGTCGCGCCGAGACAGAGAGACTTTCCGTGGTCGGCAAAGGGATAGGAGGCCGTTAGGTAGGGAATCCCTCTGTCGCGACAGAAGGATTCGTTCAGTCCCACGACGGCGACTTGAGGATCCGTAAAAACCACTTCGGCATCGAGACGGTGGTCGAGCTCTTTGACCGGCTCGTTCGAATGCATCGCATTACAGGCCGCGGTCTCGCCCTGCTGAATGGCGAGATGCACAATGGGCGAGATGTCATTCACGTCACCCACGGCATAGATATGGGCTTGCGACGTGCGCAGGGCCTCATCCACCACAATCCGACCTCCTTCGACTGCCACCTCCGCCAGATCGAGCTGCAGCCCTTCGATATTGGGCCGGCGGCCCAGGGCCTGGAGAATCGCTTCGCCGACATACGACTGCTCATGTCCGTCTTTCATCACCCACAAAGTCTTCCCTGTTGGATCATGCGTCACCCGCAGCAACTGCGCATCTGTAACGACAGCGATACCCTCGTCTAGTAAAGCGGTCTCCAGCGCGCGGCCGACAGCTTCATCCATTCCGGAAAGGAGCGTCCTGCTCCGTTGAAGGATCGTCACTCTCGTCCCGAGCCGCGAGAAAAACTGACCGAGCTCCAGCGCAACCGCCCCGCCACCCAGGACGATCAGGGAGTCCGGTTGGGTGCGGAGATCCAGAATCGTATCGCTGGTGAAATAGCCTGCTTGGGCCAATCCGGGAATCGACACGTCGCTGGGCTGCGACCCCGTCGCAATGATGAATGAGCCGGCTGACAAGACCGTATCTCCGGCGATGATTTCGGTGGGAGACTGAAAGGCCGCCCGCGAGGGATAGAGCGTAAACTTCGGATCATGAAGCTGCTGAATACGGTAGTCCGCGAATTCGCGAACCAGCCGATTTTTTCGATCCACGATCGCTGACAGATCTGCCTGGACCGACACGGGAGAAAGCCCGAACTCCTTCGCCCGCCTCAAGAGGGCCGCCACTTCTGCGGAGCGGAGTATGGCCTTCGTCGGCATACAGCCGCGCAGAATACAAAGGCCTCCCAGTGGACCCTGATCCACAATAGCCACGTCCGCCCCGGCATCGCGAGCAGTCCTGGCCGCGGCATAGCCAGCCGAGCCTCCTCCGATGACGATTATGTCATGTCTCTTCTTCATCGAATCCTAACCCTGGCATGGCACCCTTCATTCCCGTGACCACACAAGCGCTGGCAGGATACACGATGGGGCCGCCTGGCTGCTATCGGCACAAGGCCCTGTCTCTCTCCCAATCCAGGCCTCTTGTCCAGAATAATCGCGTAATAAGCCCTTCGAGCTTAAGTACGTACCGTGAACCTCCGATAAAGGCGTTACGAAGTTAACTATGTCCCTAATACCTACCGTCAATGCCCTCGTCGAAACGCAGCCTGCGCGACCTGTGTCGCAGCGGGCGCCTGCGTCACAAACCGATGCAGGCGCGCAACGGAACCCTTCGCACGAACAAAAACACCAGGAGGCCGACCCCGCGGCCCTGTCATTCCCTCGTCTGTTCTCATATAGTACAGAATAGAAATGGAGACGAGATGGTCCAGCCTGGCCGCTATCGACATTACAAGAAGGGCCACGAGTACGAAGTACTCGGGGTGGCAAAGCATTCGGAAATGGAGACGGAGTTCGTGGTCTATCGCGCGCTTTACGGCGAACGAGGCCTATGGATAAGGCCTCTGGCGATGTTTTTGGAAACTGTGACCGTCGAAGGTCTTCCGCGCCCACGATTCGAACGGCTCCCGGACGAATCAGCGAACTAAGCGCCATCTCCCTCAGCGCACAACGCAAGATGGGCCGGAAAGCCCACCATTGCGCGCTTCCAACGAGAACCTGCTGAGGCCGCGCGGTACGCGAGCACAGGGGACTCACCGAACCATCCTCCCGCTAGCGGACTTTTTGATCATCTTGCAGGCTGATCAATTTAGCCAGGTCCACTGCGCAAAACTCGCCGCCTGCCCTACCCTCTGCCCCTGCGCATCCACGACATTCCAGATCCTGGCGTTATCGACGAGAAAGCGATCTCCGGTCGAAGTAATTCTCACGCCTCTATAGTTATCGAGGTAGCCGCGGACTTTGGCCTGCTCCAACATCCATTCCCGTTCGGCTTGATTGATCGGTTCGGCGGTGAGCCGGGAGGGCGTTTGCACGAATTGATCCCAGGGCAGCTCCCACAGATCCAAGGCCATCTGGTTCCCGTAGTTGAGCAAGGGATCCTCGTCCGCCCCGTGCGACACAACGACGAATGGGGAGAGAAAGAGGGCATGGGCCTGGCACAAAGGGTCGCCCGCTCGTTCAAGCAGTTCACGCCCGGTCCAGCGGCGAAAACTGTTGAGGACCAGTTTCGACCACTCAATGGCGGCAGGATCGGTCCAGGGCTGAGATGTCACAGGAAACCCTCTGTGTAACCGAGGGGATAGGACCTCATACAGCTGCAGGCGGTGGTACCACGTCCATCTGTTCAACGCAAGAATTATGGTACCCGCTCTTGTACAGACCGGGGGAGGACTCTGTATAATATGAATCATCCCAGAGGTGCCATCTGGGAGAGATCGATCATTGAGGATTTACCATGGCCGCGCAGACCCTATTTGATAAAATCTGGGAATCTCACATCGTCCGCGCAGAGCCGGACGGGACTACCCTGCTCTACATCGATCGCCAGCTCGTCCACGAAGTCACGTCGCCACAGGCGTTCGAGGGACTCAGACTCTCAGGCCGCAAGCCTCGCCGTCCCGGCGCCACCTTGGCGGTGCCGGACCACAACGTTCCGACCACCGACCGGTCCGTGGGCATCGCCGATCCCCTCAGTGCGATACAGATTAGGACGCTGGAGGAAAACTGCCGCGACTTCGACATCACCCTCTTCGGCATGAACGACATCCGCCAAGGCGTGGTGCATGTGATCGGGCCGGAACAGGGCTTTACCCTGCCGGGCACGACCATTGTGTGCGGCGACTCCCATACCTCCACGCATGGGGCGTTCGGAGCCTTGGCCTTCGGCATCGGCACCAGCGAAGTGGAACATGTACTAGCCACCCAATGCCTGGTTCAGAAACGGCCCAAGACCATGGAAGTGCGCGTCGATGGCGTCCTATCGAGCCTCTGTTCGGCGAAGGACGTCACGCTCGCGATCATCGGAAAAATCGGCACGGCCGGGGGAACCGGCTACGTCATTGAATATACGGGCTCGGCGATCCGCGCCCTCAGCATGGAAGGGCGCATGACGCTCTGCAATATGTCGATCGAGGCAGGCGCGCGAGCCGGCATGGTCGCGCCAGACGACAAGACCATCGCCTATGTGAAGGACCGTCCCTTGGCTCCAAAGGGCAAATTGTTCGAACAGGCCATACAAGCCTGGCAACATCTGAAAACCGATACAAACGCCTGCTACGATATGACCGCCACGATGAAGGCCGAGGATATCGCGCCGCAAGTCAGCTGGGGCACCAGCCCCGGCATGGTCACCGGCATCGATCAACGGGTGCCTGATCCCCGAACGATCACCGACGTGAACCAGCGCCAGGCCACGGAGCGAGCCTTGGAATATATGGGCCTCATTCCAAACATGCCCATCACCGATATCAAGATCGATACGGTGTTTATCGGATCCTGCACCAACTCGCGTATCGAAGACCTCCGTCTGGCAGCCAGCTTGGCCCGAGGCAAGAGCGTCGCCACTGGTGTGCGGGCAATGGTGGTGCCAGGCTCCGGTCTGGTAAAGCAACAGGCTGAACAGGAAGGGCTCGACCGCCTCTTCAAGGAAGCGGGATTCGAGTGGCGGGAAGCCGGCTGCAGCATGTGCCTGGCCATGAATGCCGACGTGCTTCAACCGGGCGAGCGTTGCGCCTCGACCAGTAATCGAAATTTCGAAGGACGCCAGGGGGCTGGCGGCCGCACCCATCTCGTCTCTCCGGCCATGGCTGTCGCAGCCGCCGTCGAGGGGCACTTCGTCGATATCCGAACCTGGAAATAAAGGACCCATGCAAGCCTTTACCATTCTGACAGGTCTGGTCGCGCCGCTGGACCGCGTCAATATCGATACCGATCAGATCATCCCGAAGCAGTTTTTAAAGACGATCAAACGGACTGGCCTCCGCGAAGGACTGTTCTACGATTGGCGCAAGCAGAAGGACGGGTCGCAGGACCCGATGTTCTTTTTAAACCAACCTCGCTTTCAGGGCGCGACGATTCTGCTCACCCGCGATAACTTCGGGTGCGGCTCGTCTCGTGAACATGCCCCCTGGGCGCTCCTCGATCAGGGCTTTCGCTGCGTCATCGCCTCGAGCTTTGCCGATATCTTCTACAGCAACTGCTTCCAGAACGGCATTCTGCCCATCGTGCTGAAGGCCGACGAGGTGCTGGCGACGATGAAAGACGTGCTCGCCTCGCCAGGATACCAGCTTACGGTGAACCTGGAAACGCAGACGGTAACGACCCCGAGCGGCGCCAGCTATCGCTTTGAGATTGATCCCTTCCGAAAAGACTGTCTCTATCGTGGCCTCGATTCCATCGGCTTGACCTTGCAGCATGAGGCCAGCATCGGGTCCTACGAAACCAGACGGAAGACCGAGGCGCCCTGGCTTTTCACGGACCTTCGTCCGTGACCGGGATGCGTATGATCACGTGGCTCTGGCACCCAAAGCTGTTTCTGCTGTTCTTCTTCTTCGGCGCGGTCTCTCTGCTCGGCGCCTTCAACTACAGCTACTCCGACGGAAACCGGGCCGGCTACATTCAAAAGTTTTCCCACAAGGGCTGGATCTGCAAGACGCACGAAGGGGAGCTGGCCATGACCACGGTGCCGGGCGTCGCGCCGGTGCTCTGGGAGTTCAGCGTGCGAGATGAACAGGTCGCCGCGCAGCTCTCGCAGGTGATGGGGAAGCGCCTGGTGCTACACTACAAAGAATACCGGTACCTGCCGACGAGCTGTTTCGGCGAGACCGCCTACTTCGTCGATCGCGTCGAGGTCCAGGAGTAGCGTGTCGTGGTTCGCAACAGGGAACAAGAACTCGCCACATTGATCGACTCGGTCCAACAGGCCGGCGCGCATGTGCGCAAGCTGGTCCGGGACGGATTCGAGGTCCAGACGAAGGCGGACCATTCGCCGGTCACCACCGTGGACCACGAGGTCAACCGCATCCTCTACGACATGCAGCGACGGGATTTTCCATCGGATGGATGGCTCTCGGAGGAATCGCCCGACGACCTGGCGCGACTCGACCACGACCGGGTCTGGATTATCGACCCCATCGACGGCACCAGAGCCTTGGTGAATCGGGTGCCGGAGTTCTGCATCTCCGCCGCCTTGATCGAACGGGGCTTCCCCGTCGTCGCCGCGATCCTCAACCCCTCCACCAATGAACTCTTCACGGCAGTGCGTGGCGGAGGGCTCTTCCTGAACGGCTCGCGCGTCACCCTCTCGCCTCTTCACGACTTCGATCCCGTCATCATGGTCGGCGCCAGAGAATTTCGGGTCGACCGCTGGGCGACGCTCGCGGAAATCAGCCCCTGCCGCCCTATGTACTCCATCGCCCATGCATTGGCTCTAGTCGCAGCTGGCCGTGTCCAGGCCGCCTTCACCCTCGATCCAGAACATGAATGGGATGTGGCGGCCGGAGTCCTGCTTATCGAAGAAGGCGGCGGAACGATCAGCGACGGAACAGGGAAACCCTTCGTCTTCAATCAGCCCCTGCCGACATTCTCTGGCGTCATCTCCGTGGCGGCCACGGCCGACAAAGACCTCCGCGCCAGACTTGAGATCCATGCCGAGCGGGCCCGCTTGCAACCGGAATAAAAGGGAGAGACTCCATGACCATGGGCCTGTTGAGAACCGGCCTGCTGGGTCGAGCGATCACCGAACGGCTCCAGTCGGTCGGCCACTGCGTCACGGCCGGAGCCAATGGAAGCACCGGAAGCGGAGCCCCTGGCTACGCTGAGGATGCTTTCGAGGTGAGAACGACACTGGCGGGCTTGCTCAGCATCCTACCTAGAGTAGATCGCTGATCAATTTCACCGCTTCCTCCGGCGAGGCAGCGGCATGAACGAGCTTCGGTGCGAGTTTTGTGAATAGCCCTACTCCTGCCTTATCGGCACCCAATAGAATCACGATCTTCTTGGCCTTCAACGCCAAGGCCACTTCTGAAACAGTCCCAGTGCCGCCGAGCCCACAAGCGACGATGATGTCGCTGGACATGACGTTCACATTATTACGCGCCTGCCCCAGATCCGTGAGAATCGCCACATCCACATACCGGGAAACCGGCGCCTTACTATCCGGCAGAACCCCGACCGTCAAACTGCCCGGCACAGACTTCGCTCCCTCGCTAGCCGCATCCATCACGCCGCTCGCTCGCCCGCCGGTCAACAGCACCCAGCCTCGTCTAGCAATGAGCTCTCCCAATGTTTTGGCGTCAGCTAGCTCTTTGGCTCCAGCCTTGGCAGGCCCCATAACGCCGATCACCGGTTTTCTGGTCGATCGTCTGGCCAGATGTTTCATGGACAGGCCTCACTAAAAAAAACTAGTGCAATTGTTACTCTCTAAATATACACCGAAGCCGAAGGCTTGTCCTGTAATTCGTACGAAGGAACGCAATTACGGTTTCCCCCATAACTCTTCCAGCCGCTGAGCCCTACCGCAACTGTATTTATAGAATTTGTACCGGGCGGAATTCTTCTTGTAGAAGTCCTGGTGGTACTCTTCGGCCAGATAAAACTGAGCAACCGGTACGATCTGCGTCACGATCGAACCGTTCCATCGTTTCGACTGCTCAATCACCTGCCTGGAACTGTCTGCGGCGCGTTTTTCCTCGTCGGTCTGAAAGAAAATGGCGGAACGATATTGGCTACCATGGTCGCAAAACTGGGCATTTGGCGTGATGGGGTCGACATTACGCCAGAAGGCCGCCAATAATTTCTGGTAGCTCACCGTGGCTGGGTCATACAACACTTCGACCGACTCCGCATGGCCTGTCCGTCCCGCCGAGACCTCTTCGTAGCTCGGATTGGCGACCGTGCCTCCCATATAGCCGGAGGTCACGGACAGAACCCCCTCAACCTTCTCGAACACTTCTTCCATGCACCAGAAACAACCTCCGGCAAAGTAGGCTTTGCTGGGAGTCGCGGCAGTCGTCGAGCCGATCGGGCCAAGAATCCAGGCTCCGAAGACCATTACGATCCAGGCAGTAAAAAAAATCGGCCCCGGTATTTTCCTCACAGCAGCCTCCTCGCCGGTGCGCTAGAATTTAGTGACGCTGGAAAAATTGAAATTACGCAGCCTCATTGCCGACACTAGGAGCTTGCCGGTCTCTGACGTAATCGCTTCAGCCGGGCCGGTGATGAGAACGAGCGGTGCCATAAAAATACGAGGACTAGCGCGTCAACTTACGATAGCGAATGCGGTGCGGTTGATCGGCTGCCTTCCCTAACCGTTTCTTCCGATCCGCATCGTATTCGCTATAGTTGCCTTCAAACCAGACCACTTTGCTGTCGCCCTCGAACGCCATAATATGGGTCGCGACCCGGTCCAGAAACCAACGGTCGTGACTGCTGATGACGGCGCAGCCAGCGAAATTTTCCAGCCCTTCTTCCAGGGCCCGCAACGTATTGATGTCGAGGTCGTTGGTCGGCTCGTCGAGGATGATCAGGTTCGCGCCCTCCTTCAACATGCGAGCCAGATGAACCCGGTTCCGTTCGCCGCCGGAGATGTCTTTCACCTTCTTCTGCTGATCGGTTCCGGCGAAATTGAACCGGGCGCAATAGGCTCTGGCGTTCACTTCGGCCTTGCCGAGCATGATGGTATCCTGCCCTTCGGAGATCACGTCGTAGACGGATTTCTCAGGATCCAAACTGCGATCCTGGTCGACATAGCCCAGCTTGACCGTCTCGCCGATCTTGATCGTGCCACTATCAGGCTTCTCGCTCTTGGTAATCATGCGGAACATCGTCGTCTTGCCGGCTCCGTTCGGACCGATCACCCCGACGATGCCGCCCTTGGGGAGACTGAAGTTCACATTCTCGTAGAGGACCTTGTCTCCGTAGGCCTTGCTAAGGCCATTGGCTTCGACCACTACATCGCCCAGCCGGGGTCCTGGCGGAATGTAGATTTCCAGATCCGCTGCCTGCTCTTCCTGTTTCTGATTGACCAATTCTTCATAGCGGTTGAGCCTCGCTTTGCCCTTCGACTGACGGCCTTTCGGCGACATGCGGATCCATTCCAACTCATGTTCCAGCGACTTGCGGCGTTTGGATTCAGCTTTTTCTTCTTTTTCCAATCGCACCTGCTTCTGCTCCAACCAAGCGGTGTAATTCCCCTGGAAAGGAATGCCATGGCCGCGATCAAGTTCAAGAATCCATCCTGCCACGTTGTCAAGGAAGTAGCGGTCGTGCGTGACGGCGATGACCGTGCCCTTATATTGCTGCAGATGCTGTTCGAGCCATTGCACGGACTCGGCATCCAGATGGTTCGTCGGTTCGTCGAGCAAGAGGATGTCTGGCTCTTGGATCATCAGGCGGCAGAGGGCCACCCGGCGCTTCTCGCCTCCGGAGAGGACTCCAATCTTCGCGTCAGCCGGGGGACAACGGAGGGCGTCCATGGCCAGCTCCAGGACGTTGTCTAATTCCCAGCCGTTCTCCGCTTCAATCTTTTCTTGTAGCTGGGACTGCTTCTCGAGGAGCTTTTCCATTTCATCAGGCGTGGCCTCGCCCATCTTATTGCTGACGGCATCGTATTCCCGCAGCATAGCCACGAGTTCTTTCTTTCCCTCTTCAACAACTTCTTTCACAGTCTTGTTCGGATCGAGCTGTGGTTCCTGCTCCAGCAAGCCAACGCTGTAGCCTTTCGAGCGGGTGATTTCGCCTGTGTAGTTCGAATCGGTCCCGGCAATGATCCGGAGCAACGAACTCTTGCCAGATCCGTTGAGGCCCAAGACGCCGATCTTCGCGCCGTAATAAAACCCCAGGAAAATCTCGCGCAGCACCTGCTTTTTCGGGGGATAGATCTTGCCGACATTAACTAGGGAGAAAATGACTTGTTTATCGTTCGTAGTTGCCATGAGTCCTGCCAACCTCCTCATCATTACGGTTCAACTGTATGAAGCAATCACCTTACCAGACAACACTTTTCGACCACAACCGAGCCACAACAGCGGCCATTCGCTCGTACTTTTTGCGCTGGGGCTGGCTGGCCAGCCCCTTCGTAGTTGCATCCCGCAAGACCCGAGAGCACACTTACGAAGACTGCACGAAATCCATTCAACTTGTGAGGATCGACCATGGATCTCTTCTCAAGGCTGATCAGTCCCCTGGCCCTCTCGCTTACGCTCTTCACCCTCCTGCTCCTGGGACAGCCATCCATTTCCTCCGCCGAAGACACCGAGCAAAATGACCTGGTCGAAAAATCACGAATGACATTGAATGCCTTCCTGGCAGACTCGAATATGAGTTGGCTTCGCGACCATATGCCGAACGCGAAGGGAATCTTTATTGTGCCGCAACTGCTCAAGGCCGCATTTTTTGTCGGGGGGGAAGGGGGCAGCGGCGTATTTCTGGTGAAGGACAGCAATACTGGCGAATGGAGCGATCCGGCCTTCTACTCCATGGGAGCCGGCAGTTTCGGATTTCAATTCGGTGCGCAGGCTTCAGAGGTGGTTCTGCTGGTGATGTCGCAACGGGGTGTCGAGTCCCTCCTGACCAGCACATTCAAGCTGGGCGGCGACGTCGCAGTCGCCATCGGTCCAATCGGCGCCGGGATCGAGGGGTCCACCGCCATGAATTTGAGTGCGGACTTGCTCACCTTCGCTAGGGCGAAAGGGTTATTTGGCGGGATCTCGCTGGAAGGCGCCGTCATCGCCACGAGGGACGAGTGGAATCAGGACTACTATGGAAAAGGGGTTAGGCCGACCGACATTCTCGTAAAACGGACTGTGAAGAATCCTCGGGCAGCAGGCTTAAAATCCTCATTGGCTCGGGCAGCGGAAGGAAAATCCGCAACCGGTCAAGCCACACCCCCTGTTCCCGAATAGGGATCGGTGGGGCATACCGATCAGATTCCCATCTCCTGGGACAGCCGGACTTCCGACTCGTCGTCGATTTCCTCGAGGCAACTAAAACAATGAAAGGGAAATCGGTCGATGGGGATGGCACAGACTTCGCCGATGGACGAATCGTCGATCGCCGGTCCGCCGCACTCTTTGTGAATTAACACCAGCATGTCACGCTCCTACCTATCCGTTGAACCTACTGTGAGATGCCGAAATAGTTCCAGATGTTCAGGACGGCTCAGCCGATGGTCGCCCGGAACCACATGGAGCTGAATCGGAAAAGAGAGGGCGAGGGATCGCACTTGCTCGACGAACTGGCTGCTGCCCCGCGGTAGGATCACTGTGTCTTGCTGCCCGTGGAGGATGGCCGTATTGACCGGCCGCAGCCGAGCAAGACTCGTGTTCCAATAGGCCTCGCTCTCCTCGACCCACTTCCAGGCAATGGGAAAATCTCGATAGGCCAGCTCATCGTCCCACGGCATCCAGCCGGTCTTGTGCCAGGCCTGCTGCCGTTCCGGCTCAATCGATTGCGCCCGTACCCCCATCATATTGAACGCGGGCGCGACAAGGATAAGCTTCTCGACCAGAGAATATTCCTGCGCCATGAGCCAGGCGATCCAGCCGCCGAGCGAATTGCCGACGATGGTCACTGGGGGGCCATCGTTGATGAACTCAAACACGGTTCGCGCATCCGCAATCCAGTCGGACAGGGTGTAGTCGGTGAAGCGGCCGCCTGAATCTCCACAGCCCCGCACATCGTAACAGCAGAAGCCCCAACCCTTCTCCTCACACCATTGCGCGAGCGCTGTACTCTTATTGCCCCAGCGCTTCGAGAGAAAACCAGTGATGAAGAGGATCTGTCGATCCTGGCCGATCGAGCGATCGCCGCGAATCAATGTACCATCGGCTGCCGCAAGTTCAAACGGCTGCAATTCGCTCATACCTGCGTAACCAATTTAGTAATGAAGAGCCCCAGACGTTGCAGCACCGCTCGTGGAATTTCATGGCCCCCACGAAAACTGTGCCACTCAACCGACAGTCCCGCGTGGACCAACTGGTCTCGCAACCCTTCGGCCCCCACATAAGGCAGGACCTCATCTTGCGTCCCATGGCTTTGAAAGACCGGCAACCCTTTGCGTTTCGGGAAGAGCGGAGCCCATTCCTGTTTGGCCAGGAGCGTGCCAGACAGTTGGACCAATCCCGCATAGGGCTGCATCGTTCTGAGCATCACATCGCAAGACAGCATCGCGCCCTGTGAAAATCCTCCGAGGATCGTCTTGCGCGGGTCCGCGTTGAATACCCGCTCGATTTCTTTCAGGAAGGCCAGCAAGGTCTCCCGCGCAGGCGCGAGGCCTTTGGGAATGTCCTGCGAGAGATCTCGCGGCCTGCCCGCGGCTTGATCCGCCGCAATGCGGGCCATGTCGAGGATCCACCAGGCCCGCGCATTGCCCGGTCCGAAACTCAACGAGAGCGGGCCTTCGGGAAACACAAACCTGGTGCCGGCCGGCACGTTCAAAGCGTCAGCTAGCGACACCAGATCGTCCCCCGGCGCGCCGAACCCATGCAGAAGGACAACGAGAGGACCGCGACCGCCACCCTTGCCGTCTGTGCCGCCCGTGGCCCGTATTCGAAGACCGCCTACTTGTTCTTCTCGCATAAGCATTACGACGAGCAACTGACCGAGAGATGTTTGCCCCAGTTGGGAGGAGCGGCCGCATAGGTGTCCATGCCCGGTTGCTCGCTGTAGGGATCGCGCAGCAGGGTGAGCAGCCGGTCGATTTCCGAAAAGTCTTTCTGCTGTGCCTTCTCGATGGCGGTCTGCGCCAGATAATTGCGAAGCACATACTTGGGATTGACGCGGTTCATGCGGACCCTACGCTCCTCATCCCGGCTTCCCTCTTCGCGCAGCCTGGCCTCGTATCGAACGGCCCATTGGTCGAAGGCGCCACGGTCCACAAAGAAATCGCGAAGCGGCTGACTTTGAGATGCGACTCCGGTGTGAAGGGCACTCAAGGTCCGAAAGAAAATAGTATAATCCACATGGTGCTGGTGCATGAGGGCCAGGAGGTCCTGGATCAGCGACGCGTCCTCTTCCTTCGTCTCGGTCAGCCCGCACTTGGCCCTCATCAGTTCCATATATCGGCCTTCGCACATAGGCGTGTAGCGATCGAGCGCCGCTTTCAACTCGTCCTTCTCGGTTAACGGGAGCAGGGCCTGAGCCAGACAACTGAGGTTCCAGAGACCGATATAGGGCTGTTGATTGAAAGCATAGCGGCCGCTGTGGTCCGAGTGGTTGCAGATGAAGCCCGGGTCGTAGTCGTCCATGAAGCCGAAGGGACCATAGTCGAGCGTAAGGCCGAGAATCGACATATTGTCGGTGTTCATCACTCCATGGGACCAGCCGACCGCCTGCCATTGCCCGATAAGCTTCGCTGTCCGCTCCATCACCTCGGAAAAGAACCGCGCATACTTATCCGTCACATCGACCAGATGAGGATAGTGCTGCGCGATAACGTAATCGGTCAATACTTTGAGCTGGTCATGTTGTTTTCGATAATAGAAAATTTCGAACGAACCGAACCGCACATGCGAGGGCGCCATCCGAACTACGATCGCGCCGGTCTCGACCTGTTCACGATACACCTGATGGTCGCTTCCGACGATGCAGAGCGCCCGCGTCGTCGGAATCCCCAGGCCCTGCATCGCTTCGCTGCAAAGATATTCCCTAATGGTCGACCGCAACACCGCGCGGCCATCGCCCTCCCGCGAAAAAGGCGTGAGACCGGCGCCTTTGAGTTGCAGGTCCCATTTCTCGCCCCGTTCGTTCCGCACTTCTCCCAAAAGGATCGCACGGCCATCGCCAAGCTGCGGCACATAAACTCCGAACTGATGACCTGAGTACAGCATGGCCAGCGGCTCCATCCCCGGCGCAAGCATGCTGCCGCCGAACACGCCGGCAAATTCCGGACGCGCCGCCTGCGCCGGGTCAAGGTCAATCAATGTGGCCGCTGCCGGATTGAAACTGATGAGATAGGGAGGCGATGAGAACGGCGTGGGTTGCAGTTTGGAGTAAAAAGTCTCGGGCAAGCGGGCATAGGTGTTGTCGAAGGACAACTCTTCAAGCTGACATAAAGATCGCATACCTTCTTATTTAGCATGGCATGAACAAAAATCGCTATCGTCAGCTCAACGAATGGATTCCGCAAACCGGCACAGTGGTTATTTCACAGGTGTGGCCAGGAAGACGAGCGCGTCCCTGAGACAAGCAAGGCAATGATAGGCGCTAATTCCCGGCAGAGTCTTCGCCGTCACTTTCAGCTGTTTTCTCAAGTAAATTGGGCAAAAGGCCCATAAGAATGGCCCCGATGTTCCTGTGCCGCTAGACCGAAAGATTCTTTGCGTTTGCCTCCGGAATCCTGCTACATCTTCCATGGAAGACGGTGCCGCTGGCTTGATTTCCTAGAGAGATTCAGCGGAACCGTAACGGGGAAATCACAGAGGTGTAAGCCCAACTCCACGGTGAGGCACGTACGGTCGTCGGCTTCCCATTCGGTTGGCTGATAGCAATACAAGCCAGTGCGGTGCGCTCTGACGAGACGGGCCCGCTGGCTTTTTTTATTCCGTAGACCTGGCGATATCGATGAGCGATCAGGAAGACATCGCGAGCTCCGTCATCACCGAGGCTCTGCGCATTGGGCCGTTCCTGTTTCGCAGCGCGAGGGGGACGACATGTCGTTCGTAATGCTCGTACCGCTGCTTCCGCTGTTTGCGGCGCTTCTCGTCCTGGGGGGTGACGAACCCTCGCGGCAGGAACGGGCCAAGATGGCGGCCTATCCCATCGGTGGAGCCTTTCTCGGCGCCATCGCCACACTCTGGTGGGTGTCCACACAAGGGCCCATCACGCTCCGGTTCTACGATCCCGCGTCCCCAGCCACGCTGGCCATCCCCATCGGGTTCTATATCGACCGCTTGAGCGCCGTCATGATGGTGCTGATCTCCGGCGTCGGAACGATCATCTACACCTACTCGATCAGCTACATGTACCAGGACCCTCACGATCGGCGCTATCTGGCCCTCATCGGCTTCACGACCTCGGTGTTGCTCTGCATGGTGTCCAGCGCCAACTTGATGATGTTGTTTGTCTTCTGGCAGGTCCTGAGCTACATGCTCTATCTCCTGGCCCACAACCATGCCCATGCGGCAACGCTGGACGGCGCCTTCAAAATCTTTACCGTGTTACGGATCGGCGATGTCGCGTTTCTCTCAGGCACCGTGCTGGCCTATCAGTTATATGGGACGCTTGAATTTGAAACCCTCTTCGCCAGGGCCGTTGACCAGCCAGGCATGCTGTCGCCCTGGCCTGGCGTCGAAATCAGCGGACCGACCGCCGTCACGCTCTTACTGTTCATCGGCGGCATGAGCAAGTCCGCGCAGTTTCCGCTGCATTTCTGGGTGCCCTGGTCGCTCTATGCTCCGACGCCGGTGAGTGCGCTGCTCCACGCCGGCATCATCAATGCGGGCGGCTTCCTGATCAACCGCCTGGCACCGCTCTACGGTCTCAGCTCGACCACGCTGCATGTGGCGCTCGTGGTCGGCACGCTCACCGCGATCCTAGGGGCCACCATGATGCTGGCGCAGAACGACATCAAGAAGACGCTGGGATTTTCGACGATCGGCCAGATGGGCTACATGGTTATGGAATGTGGCCTGGGCGCTTTTTCGCTGGCCGTCTTTCACCTGATCGCGCACAGCCTCTTCAAAGCGACCGTATTCTTGAATTGCGGGAACGTCATCCACAAGGCCCGCCAGGAACCGAAAGCCCCTCATGCGGATCCTCGCGAGGAAGCCAAGGATTTTTCCTCCCTGACCTGGTCGACGGGGTTCATCACCACGCTGTTGGTCCCGCTTCTAATTCTCCTCGTGACGCACGGGGTCCTCCACATTCCCCTGCTGGAGTCTCAGGGGACCATGATCTTTCTCTTCTTTATCTGGATCACCTCGTCCCAGGCCATCTTAACGCTCACACGGCTACGCGCCATCGCCTCCTGGAAAGTTTCCTCCGCGATGTTGCTAACCCTGCTCTTCGTCGTCTTCGTCTATCTGTTCGCCGTCGAGTCCTTCACCGACTTCCTCTATCCGAATCCGGACGAGGTCGCATCGTACTTCCAGGCCGCGGCCCTGCCGAACTGGCTCTTCGACAGCATGGTCATCATGGCCACGATTCTGACGGTGCTCAGTTGGGGCTATCTATATATGCGAGCCCACGGCGGGACAATGAGGATACCGAGATGGGTCGAGAGACTACACCTTCGCCTGTATGTCATCGTCATGAACCGGCTGTATGTGGATGAGCTCTACCAGACGCTGGGGAAAGCGGTTATGCGCCTCGTCCACCGCATCGACAAGCGCAATGCGAGGTGGTCGGAATGATCAACCCGATGCTCACTCCCTGGTTCGTCGCCGCAGTTCCCTTGCTGGGCGCGCTGTTGGGCCTCTCGATCTGGTCTCAGCCGGAAAAATTAAAGACCTGGTCCGTCACCGTGACTCTGGGGAGTCTGCTCGCCGTCCTCCTCGGCTTCTTCACGCTGACGGGGTCCACCGAGGGACTCCTCTTCGTCCTGCTTCTTCCGCTGGCCGCCTCTGTCTCGCTCCTGGGACAGCCAGTGCACCGGGACCATCGTCTGACATGGGTCGTGACCCTTGTGTTTTTGGGAATGGGCTTGGGCATTCTCACGCTTCCGTCCCCTATCGGCTCGATCGCGCTCGCGCTGCTCCTGGGCTTTATCACGTTCCTCCTCTATTGGCATCACGATCCCTTCTGGGGCCCCTCCTGGTTGGGCATCGGGACTTACGGGCTGGGAACGCTCTGCGCGGGAATCGCAGCGATGACCGGCTCGGCCATTGCCTCGCTGCTGGCCTGCATGATCCTGCTGCCCCTGGTCCCCTTCCATCATGGCTACGTGGCGGCACTCACACGATTGCCCGGCAGCCTCCCCTCGTTCACCGTGTTATTGCTCCCTGCGATCGGGCTGCACAAGCTTGCCGCGCTGATCCCTCCCGTATCGGAGCTTGAAACCTTGCCGGTGATCGTCCTGGCTTTGTCGGGCGCCCTCTATGCAGCGATCAAGGCGCTGGCGCAATCGCGCGTGCGGCTCCTCCTCACCTATGGCAGCCTATCGTTCTTCTCCCTCCTCTGGTGGTGCGTGGCCGCCTCGCGGACTGTCACCCCGCAGGCCGCGGTCTTCCTGGGCAGCCTAGCCCTTGTGACTGCAGGACTCCTCCTTGCCTGGCAGGTGATCCGGACACGCTACGGCGACGATGTGGATCCGCGAGCCATCAGCGGATTGGCAGCGCAGATGCCGCAATTCGCCGTGCTGATTTCCGTCCTGGCCTTGGCCGCGATGGGGCTGCCTCCTTTTGGGGTCTTCGTCGGTTTCATGGGGTTACTCTTCGCCTCCCCACTGACCCTCTCGATAGCCCCCTTTGTTGTCGCCATCACATGGCTCGCGGCATCCTGGTACATCCTCGATCTGGTGCAAGGGCTGCTCTTCGGCCGCAAACGCCCGGATCTCCGCTATGAGGATGTGCGTCAGTCCGAGTTCGCCTCCCTCTTGATCGTCGTGATGATCATGTTCGCCTTGGGTCTCGCGCCAACCAATCTGTTCGAAGGAACGCCGCGATCAACCGATACCGGGGCCATCATGGAGTCAGTCTCATGGAACCGCTAAACCAATCCGTCAACATGGAAACCAGACGCATGGAGCTCCGGGGCGTGATCCGCCTCGCGAGCGAGGTCATCGCCCAATATTGGCCGATGCGGACCTTCGTGCATCACAATCCGCTCCATAGCCTCGAATATCTTCCGTTCGAAGAAACCGTTACACGAGGAAAACAATTCCTCGGAGGAAACGGCTATCTCCCCAGCGAGCGCTACCGCCACTACCTCCGCGTCGGCCGAATTCAAGCCCATCATATGAAAGCGGCTGTGGCTCCGCTGGCGCGCAACGAATACGCGACGATCGGATTGCATCGCGTGTCCCATGGCAAAGTGCTCCGCGCCTGTCTTGCCGAAGGCCTCTGCGCACCGACCGAGGATCCGTTGGATGCGCGATGGGAGCACGACCCCTACCACCAACTGGATGCCTCGATCGCCGACCGATTGGAAACGGTGCTGCCCAATCCGAATCTGGATTCGCGCGTACGGGGCCTGGTCCATTGCGACCAGGCATCGCTCGGCCAATGGATGACGCTCTCGCATTGGTGCGATCAGGCGCTGGGCACCACCGTCGTCGACCAGATCAACCGCGAACTGATCAAGTGGTGCGGAGCCTTCCTAGACGAAGGCCATGCCACTTGGACCATGCCGGGGCGGGAGCAGGGCTTGTATCTGGCCTGGAAAGCCCTCGCGGTTCATGAATGGTCGCCCTGCGGCATTTCCGACAGCAGACGGAAGATTGCCGGCCTTCCCGACTATCCCGAAGATGCGTTGCTCGAAAGCCTTGACGCGCTCGGCATTCCCGCAAACCTGCGACAAAATTATCTCTCCCTGCAACTTACGGCGCTGCCGGGATGGGCTGGTTTCATTAAATGGCGTTCGGAAGAGCGCGACTACGAATGGCAGCGGGCCTATCCGGTCGAGGTGGTCAAGTATCTCGCGATCCGTCTCTGGTATGTGCGTGAGCTGGTTCGGCAAACCTGCCGGGAGGAACTCGGCATCGAGGGAACATATCAGTCTGTGACCGACTATATGCGGCAGCGTTCCAAGGAGTATTTCCTGCGTCGGGAACGGGTCGCCGGACGGCTTCCCGCAATCTACGCGGAAGACGTCGACCGGCTGCGGCATCAGCGCACGCAGGGCTGGGACGACTTGTACGAACGCTACCGATCGGACCTCGCGCCCCGCCAACTCCGCGTCGCCCGCCATGGCGCCGCCAAGCAGTTGCGGTCCCTCGCGCTGGCGTTACAGCTCGATCCGGCCACGCTAATGACTACGGCGCCGGACGAACTCGTCCGCCTCGTCGAGTGGATGAAAACCTTCCGCGAATCGGACCATGGCCCAGTCTGGCTCAAGGCCTTCGAGGCCGGCTATCAAGAACGACTCCTCGGCGCGCTTGCCCGATCACCGGTCGCGCCGCCCCCATCCGACGTCAAACCGGAACTCAAACGACCCCATTCCCAATCGGTGTTCTGCATCGATGTCCGCTCCGAACCGTTCCGGCGACATCTCGAATCCAGCGGCGCGAACGACACCTACGGGTTCGCCGGCTTCTTCGCCGCCTTGATCCGCTATCGCGCCTGGGGCAAGGAGCATGACACGGAACAGTTCCCCGTCATCATGCGCGCCAAGAACGAGGTGCGCGAAATTCCCCGCAGTTATCTCGATTCTATCGTCTCGAAGCATGGAGCCCGGACCAGAATGGTCCATGCCGGCCATACGCTCCTGCACGACCTGAAAGAAAACGTCGTCACGCCCTACGTGATGATGGAATCGGTGGGCTGGTTCTATGGCCTCCCGATCATCGGGAAAACGTTTCTGCCGTCTCTCTACAGGCGCTGGACCAATTGGCTGCAGCGCCTCTTCGTGCCATCCATCTCCACGACCCTCACCATCGATAAACTGACGCCGACCGACACCGCCGAAATGTTGATGGCCGAACAGCAGGCCACCATCAGGCAGGCGCTCCAAGAACGTACCGGCCTGCGCAGTTCTCAAATCACGCCAGCACTGATCGAGGCCTTGAGGCAATGGGCCTTGAGCAGTGACGTCGAGCCAGACGCAGCGCTCGGCTCCGCCGCACCCCAGGCCGGACTCTCGGCGAAAGTGCTCACAATCTTCGTCACGGTGTTGCGCCAGGACTACGGTATCAATCCTCGCTCGGCCTCCCGACAAAAGGAACGGATCACGCGCACCGGCTTTACGCTCGACGAGCAGGTCCTGACGATGGACACGGTCTTGCGCATAATGGGCCTCACGCGTCAGTTTGCGCGCCTCGTCCTGTTCTGCGCGCACGGCAGCACCTCTGAGAATAATCCGTTTGAATCCGCCCTGGACTGCGGTGCCTGCGGAGGCAATGAAGGCAAACCCAACGCACGCGTGCTTGCCATGATGGCCAACAATCAAAAAGTACGGGAGCGCCTGGCGAAAAATGGCCTCGTGATTCCGTCCGATACGCACTTCCTGGCCGGGCAAGTCGATACCACGACCGACGCCGTCCAACTCTTCGATTTGGAGGATGCGCCGACGACGCACCGCGCGGATATCGCGCGGCTGACCCAAAACCTTCACGAAGCCTCCCGACTCACGAGTCTGGAACGTTGCACCCGCTTTCCCGATATCGCCGAACCGCTGCCGGCCCCTGAATCAATCGCGCATGTGCGCCGCCGCAGCGTGGATTGGAGCCAGGTGCGACCGGAATGGGGCCTGTCGAGCAACGCGTCCATCGTGATCGGCCGGCGGGACTTGACTAAAGGAATCGATCTGGGCGGACGCGTCTTTCTGCAATCTTACGACTACCGCGAAGATCCGAGCAGCCGCTTGCTCGAAGTGCTGATGACCGGGCCGCAAGTCGTAGCTCAGTGGATTAACATGGAACATTATTTTTCCACGGTGGATAATGAGGTCTATGGCAGCGGGAGCAAGATCTATCATAATGTCGTCGGACGTTTCGGCATCATGTCCGGCCCCTGGAGCGACCTCCGGCTCGGGCTCGCCCTGCAGACCGTCATGAACGGCGAGGTGCCGTATCATGAGCCGATGCGGCTCCTGTCCATAATCGAAGCGCCGCGCGAACAGATCGTCAAGCTGATCGGGCGCCATGAAGTGCTCAGGCACTTCTACCATAACGAGTGGGTCCACCTGGTCGCGCTGGAGCCGGAAGAGGGAATTTTCTATCGGTATCGCCCGACCGGCGAATGGGTCAAGACCGACTCAGGAGCCGGCGTATAAATGCGCGTGTGCTGGCCAGAATTATTTACCAAGGAAAGGACTGGACCATGGGCGGATTGATATTGCATCCGATGAAAGAGATCCGGGTGATCGTAGCGGGAGAACACCGGCCGTTTGTGACAGACCTGCTAGACCAGGTCAACGCAACTGGCTATACGATCATCGGCAATGTCTCAGGCAAAGGCCATCATGGCGTGCGTGAAGCCCACTTCATGTTCAGCGAGCAAGAAAGCCTCGAAATGATCATGACGGTCGTCCCGGAAGAAACAGTAGAGCCCATCCTGGCAGGACTACGGCCGCTGTTCGACCGGCATTCCGGGGTCATGTTCGTCACAGACGTGGCGGTCAGCCGGCAGGAATATTTCGGGAAGGCTCCCAAGCACTAGCGTACCCGGTCCGGCGCAGAAGCTAAACAGGCCTGATCCGTTTCCAGAAACCTCAGGAGAGACAGCGCCAGATCGGTTCGCGCGCCCTTGTCTTCCAGAATCTGTTTGTCTAAAATGGGGCCGTTCGCACTCGTGTGGAGGAGGGTTCTGTGAAAGGCTTACGTTTCGAGCGAATCGGAAAAGACCGTTACTACAATGTGGTGTTCCACATGGGAAGCAGTTACGTGCCGGTCAGCGACGAAACCGTGGAAGAACTCAAGGCCAAGAGCCTCCTCCCGGTCGAGCGGTTCCTCGACCTCTTAGTCGACCGAGTGGGCTACTCCTCCTACCTCAAAAACCAAATCCGCACCGAGCTCAAATCCTCCGGCGATCCCATCACGCAGATCACGGTCTTACAGGGCGCCATCCGCGAACTCTAGGTCGGTTGCTGAAACGGGCGCCCAATTTCCTTCTTACCTCGAAAAATCCTCAACGTACCCCACGGGGTACTCCTCCGGTATTTTCTCGCCTACGGCCTCGTTGACCACCTGTTTGAATAATCACACCATCCACAATGGACATTACTCTGGCCACACGGCAGTTCCAATCAAGCGTGATGGCTCGATAAGAACCGCCACCTTCTGCGCAGGAGGGGCGGCGATGTAATTACGGCAATTTCAACACCGAGCGACAATGGTGGAGCCCACTGCTCCGCCTGGCCGTTGTCAAAAAGTCTAGGCTCACAGCCTCAGAAATGGTGGACCCTAGTCCGCCATTTGTCCTTCTTGAAACAACTGATTGAGGATGGCATTTTTCTTTTCGGGGTCTTTGTAGAGTTTGAGCGCCTTGGCGAAATTGTCCAATGCACTCTGGCGCTTGCCTTTTTGGGAATAGTATTCGGCGATGCCATGGTAGGCCCGAGGGTCTTCATCGTTAGCTTTGAGGGCTCGATTGAAGGCTTCGTAGGCTGCCTGCATATGCTGTCGGCCCAGCTCCATCCAGCCGATCGCCGCGTGAGCCGGACCGAAGTTCGGATCGGCGACAAGGGCCGCTTCATATTCTTTTTGGGCTAGGTCAAGACGGCCGCGCGTGTCGTAGAAATCTCCCAACGCGAAATGCACCGCTGCGTCCTTGGGGTTTAACCGCAAGGCTTCCTTGTAGGACTGTAGGGCTGGCTCAAACTTGCCCTGTTCGGCAAGGGCACAGGCGAGGTTGGCATGGGCGATCGCATCGGCGGGATGCAGCTTGATCACTTTGCGATATTGGGGGATCGCCATCTCCAGCCGGCCCTGCTCTTGATAGGCCACGCCCAGGTTGGTGTGCGCCGGCACATAGGTGGGATCCAGCTGGACGGCTTCGCGATATTCCTTGATGGCCATTTCCAGATGGTTGGCCCGCTCATGGATCTGAGCGAGAAAATAATGGGGATAGGCGGACTGAGGTCCGAGCTTGATCGCTTCCTTGTAGGACGTGATCGACTGTTCAGACTGGCCAGATTGGGCCAGGAACAGACCCATCACGAGATGGGCATTGGCCTGCTCCAAATGGCCCGCGACAAATGCCTCGACCCATTCTTTGACTTTGGCGATGTCGTCCAATTCTTGTAAACACTTGGGATGCGTATGCCAGGCGTCGGCGAACTCTCCACGCAGCAGATAGATGACGTTCAACGCGAAATAGGGTCGCGGATCGCTGTCCGTGCTCGTGGCGGAATGACGAGCCCATGCCAACGTGGCAGGCAAGGCCTGATCCCATTGGCCAGCCAACAGGGTCGTTTCACATTGTGCTTGATAATCGGTCATCGAAATCAGTCCGGTCTATCTGGCGAGGGTGTCTTCAATATCCGGCGACGTGGCCTGCATACGGTCCCCGAGCATGGGATAGCGGGCGGCGATTTTTTGCTTCATCAGCCAGGCGATAGTCCGGTAGGACCAATGGCCTTTCACGCCGGAACGGATTCGCGCGATGTACTCGGCTTCGGCATAGTCCATCTTAAAGAGGCAGCGAACCTTGAAGCCGAAGGGCGTGGCATAAAGCGATCCCTCTGCGCTGGTTTTCTTGAGCTGCTCGATATCTGAACGGACCGCGTCCATCGCCTGCCGATATTCCTGGTCTAATCCAGCCTGCACCAGCAACGGCGGGACTTCATAGCCATGCAATGTCGTAAAGTTCTGCTGGACCTGCTGGCAGCGCCGGTGCCGGTGCATGTCGCGCCAGCCTCCGATATCCATCAACACATCGAAGGTGAAGGCGTAGCCGCTGCGGAATTCTTTGATGAGTTCGTCATAAGGCCCGCGTGCGCTCATCGCGACGTCGATGGTGTCCTGTTTCTGTCTCTCCGTCCAGGTACGGACGACCGCCAGGATGTTCCGATAGGGCGCGTGAGAGACACGGTACAGCAGGGTTGTGACGATTTCGTCGATGGGATCGTGCGACTCGATGAGGTCCACCGGTTCGGGCTCGCCCCAGGAGGCAGACTGATCTAAACCGGTTCCCTTGAGTAAGTCCTTCGCATATTTGGCCAGGTCCAGGTAGACCGAGGCCTGGTAGTCGTTCGCCTTGGCATGGCGAGCCAATGTCGGAGCGAGAGGCTCTTGCGCGCCGGGCTGACCGCTGAGTTCCCCCCAGAGGTTCTGGGGGGACCGTTGGCAGGCATCCTTGAGATCCACTCCGATCGCATGAAGTTCCGGCAATTGCGAAGATAAGAGTCTGGTGATTTGCTTCTCCAGGGTCCTGATACTCACGACTTGCCCGACGTTCGTCTTGGCCGAGAGGGGCAGGAGATAGCGCGTCACGTCGAAGGCCCGCGCGGCGATCGTCCGTTGATAGTCGGCTGGCTTCATCGATGCGGGGCAGGGTTCACGCTCCGAAATAAATTGGATCAGCGGCTGATGCAAAAGCTTATAGATCTCGCCGAGGCTGCGAAGAATGCCCTGGTAGGTGCCTTCCGTCTCGGTCCCTCGAACAGAATCAGGCACGAACCAGGCGCCGGAGGCGAAGTTCTGGTACCGGCTGGACTTCGCCTGTCCGTCCCACAAGGGCTCGTCTTCAAGCCGGATTGCGGCGAGTTCGGAGATCTCTTCGAAACAGATGATGACGTGGCCCAGATCGGCGATGGAGGCATGACCGTAGTCGAAATAGAATTGGTCCCAGAACTTTTCAGACGAATGGCCGTGGACCCAGCGGAGGCTGCTCTCGATCGAATCGGGCGAGCGGCTGTAACGGGCCAGAGCATAGGCCGATTTTTCTGGCGGCATCGGTGCCAGCGCAATGACACGGCGGGTCGGTTGATCGATACTCATGCGGTTTTCCTAGAATGCCTGATTGGTCGGGCACTATACCGCCGCGCGACGGTCGGTGCAAGGATACTGGGCGTCATTCGCCACCCGACATATGCAGGGCCTCGCTGACGCTGTCAAGGGACGCCGGTTCGGAACTAATTGACGCATTGACGCATGGCAAGTGACGTTTGACTACCTCCCCTTCGTTGACTTGCCCACAGTCAGCCGCTTATAGTCCAAAATATTTCTCGCCGGCCGCTGACTATGGACATCATCAAAGGCATTAAAGGGATTAAAGATATTCTTCCGGAAGAGACCCCCCGGTGGCGTTTCATCGAGGATACGGCCAGGCGCTGGGCTCTCTGCTACGGGTATCAGGAGATCCGGATCCCCATCTTCGAGCTGACCGCGCTCTTTGCCAGGAGTATCGGGGCGGCGACGGATATCGTTGAGAAGGAGATGTATACCTTTCCTGACCGGGACGGAACCTCGCTGACCCTGCGCCCAGAAGGCACGGCCGGCACGGTCCGCGCCTTCATCGAGCATAATCGGGCGGCCGAGCCTCTCCCGCAGAAATATTTCTACATTGGACCAATGTTCCGCCACGAGCGGCCTCAGGCGGGACGGCTCAGACAGTTCCATCAATTTGGCGTCGAGTCGTTAGGCACATCGGATCCCCGAGTCGACGTCGAGGCCATCGCCCTCCTGTGGCGCCTGCTCTCAGATCTGGGCCTGCCAGACCTCACGCTCGAGATTAATAGTTTGGGCAGTGTCGGCGATCGAGCCGCCTACAAGCCTATCCTCCTGACGTTCCTCGCACAACAAGAAGCCAGTCTCTGCGCCAACTGCCGGCGCCGCATGGAAACAAATCCTCTGCGAGTGTTGGATTGCAAGATGCCGGAATGCCGGACTGCGACCGAGTCTGCGCCCAAGCTAACCGACCATCTCGCGCCAGAAGCCCGCGCTCATTTCGACCAGGTTTTGGCCGGCCTCCAAGCCATTGGCGTGCCCTATAAGCTGAATCCTCGTTTAGTGCGGGGACTCGACTACTATTGTTTGACGAGTTTTGAAATTACCTCGACCCATTTGGGCGCGCAGAACGCGGTAGGCGCCGGCGGACGTTATGACGGTTTAGTGGAGACGCTCGGCGGCCCCTCTGTTCCAGCCATCGGATTCGCGGTCGGACTTGAACGGGTATCCCTGATGCTCCCAGAAACCATGTCGTCCTCGCTTCACGAATGTATCTATTATGTCGCGGCCTTCGGAGAGAATGGCACAAAGCTTGGGCTCGTGCTGCTCGACGAACTTCGCCGATTAGGTCTCTCGGCCCAATGTGATTATCGCGCTGTCACGCTCAAAGCCCACCTGCGCCAAGCCGATCGGTCGAAGTGCCGATACGCCATTATTTTGGGTGACGATGAAGCGGGCCGCGGCGCTGTCATCCTCCGCAATCTGGAGTCTAAAGCCCAAGAAGAAATCCCTCTGGGTGGTCTTGCTTTCTTCTTAAAATCTCGCACTATCCCTTCATAAAGCCTCAGATTTTTAATATTGACTTTATGGTGGATAACCCCGTAAGATTATTCGCGTTGCACTTCACAAGCAATTGATTGTATTGGAGTCTTTAGTTAAATACTATGGCTCATCGCAAACTCGGGCTCTTGTTATCCACAGCCCCTTCTCATCCCAGCGTGGAGACTGTTGTTCAACTGGCTCATGCTGCTCTGCGTCGTGGAGTTGTAGTCTATCTCTATCTCATTGATGAGGGAGTGAAGATGGCTACGGACTCGCGCTATCTTAGTTTAATCGATGCAGGCGCGAAGCTGTCCGTTTGTGCTTATGGTTGTCAGCAACATGGTATTTCAACTGCCATGGTCGATTCGAGAATTTCATTGTCCGGGTTGGTCGTGTTGTCTGGAATTATTGATGGGTGTGATCGCTTTCTGGCGTTTACATAAGACAGTATTGTGATTATTTTTAGTGTTCTATGTCAAAACGTATTGCGGTGGTGATTTCAGAAGATCCTTTTGTCACTGCTCGTCCAGTTGAAGCCCTTCGTATTGCGTTAGGGCTTTGCGCTGGAGATCATGAAACGACTGTCGTTCTTTTAGGTCCTGCTTCCCGTTTATTAATGACAGAGACTGAGGAGATTATAGATATTGATATCCTTGAAAAATATCTTCCCTCATTCAAACATCTCTCTGTTCCCTTTATCGTTGAACCGGGAACGGTTATGAATAATTGGTCTGATAGTTTTACTGTGACGGTCCGCACGGCTGATGAAATTAGGCAGTTAGTTCGCATTGTTGATAGAAATCTCGTCTTCTAAAGATGTTATAAATATCATGCTTTATCTTCTTCGACAACAGACGAATCAGATCTCTCGCTCGCTTCTTGATGAGACTGATTTAAATATAGAAGTTGTTTCTATTGAGCCGATTACGTCCATGAATCCTTCTTTATATGATGATTTAATTGAGAAAATATTCTCATCAGAACGGGTCATGGTTATATAGTTACATTAATAGCTCTTCTTCTAATTTATTATGTATAAGAAAGAATTAGTCGTCGTAGTAGGAGTAAGAGTAGGTGTTGTGGATATTGGGGATGGGAATTAACGTATTGAACTTATGGGTAGTCTCACACCTTGTCTATGTGGAGATAGTTGGGGATTAGCTCTGGTTAACCCCTGCATATAAGGCCAGTAACCTGTGTTAATTAAAGCAGTAGGCCTTGGATGAATTCTCCCTTGAAATGAAAAAGTTGAGAGTTGAGACTTAAGGACAATTATAGTAAACAGGTTATACACAGGTGTGTATAGACCTGCGTGTGAAAATGGTACAAAACGAATGACTAGTGCAACTATCTGGCAGGAAGCCTTGGCTCGTATCCAAGGGAAAGTGGCAAAACAGGTCTATGATACGTGGTTTATGCCAATTTGCCTTGAAAAAATTGAGGATTCCACGGCTCAACTGGGAGTCCCGAATAAGTTTTTTGGGGATTGGTTAAGCCAGCACTATAAACCTCTTTTGGAGGAAGCGATCTCCGTGGCTAGGGGTGGTGAGGAAACGTTGATTACTTTTACCCTCTCGCGTAAGCAACCGACCGGCCAGCCCGAGACGGATGGGAGTTCTGTTCTAACGAGCCGCCAAGCCACCGGGGCGCGACTAAAACGGGGCATCCAGCTCAATTCCAAATATACCTTTGAGAATTTCGTGGTGGGCGCGGGGAACCAATTTGCTCATGCGGCCTGTATGGCGGTCGCGGAACAGCCGGCAAAAACCTATAACCCGCTTTTTATCTATGGAGAAACAGGATTAGGGAAGACCCATCTCCTGAACGCCATTGGCAACTATGTGGCGGAACGGACCAGCCTCCGGATTGCCTATTTGACGACCGAGCAATTTACAAACGAGGTCATCAACTCTATTCGTTATGACAAGATGATGGATCTGCGGAAGCGGTATCGCCATATCGATATGTTCATGATCGACGATATTCAATTTTTGGCAGGCAAAGAACGGACGCAGGAAGAATTCTTTCACACGTTCAACGCCCTTTATGAAGCGCATAAGCAGCTGGTTCTTTCGAGTGATCGCTTTCCTAAGGACATGCCCGACATTGAGGAGCGTCTGCGGTCGCGGTTTGAATGGGGTCTAATTGCGGACATTCAAACGCCTGACGTGGAAACGCGCATTGCCATTTTGCGGAAAAAGTCCGAGGATGAGGGCATTACGTTGCCGGAAGATGTGACCCAGTTTATCGCTGCCACGTTGAAGAACAATATCCGCGAGCTTGAAGGTTCGTTGGTGCGTCTCGGCGCCTATGCCTCCCTCACCGGCCAAGTAATCACGCTGGAGATGGCGAAGAATGTGCTTCGGGATCTGATCGGCGCCAAAAAGAAGATCGTGTCCATGGACGATATCCAAGAAACAGTGGGCGCGCGCTTCCATGTGAAAATTTCCGACTTGAAATCTCGTCGCCGGAGTAAAACGTTGGTGCACCCAAGACAAATCGCCATGTATCTCTGTCGGGAACTCACGGACTCCTCCTACCCCGAGATCGGACGGCAGTTCGGGGGCAAAGACCACACGACCATCATCCATGCCTGTAAGCAGGTCATCAAAGCCAAAGATAGCGACAGTGCATTAAGTGCCACGTTGGACAGCTTAAAGGATCAGATCCTGGGAGCGTGAGTTACGCACTAAGGGGGAAGATATTATGAAAATCCGCATGGGACGAGTCGAGCTCTTGACGGGCCTCCAGCGGGTTCAAGGTGTCGTGGAGAAGCGCAACACGATGCCGATCCTCTCGAACATCTTGCTCGAGGCGAAACAGGAGGGGGTTGAAATTGTTGCCACCGACCTCGAAATCGGCATGCGCGGCCTCTATAAGGCGACTGTGGAGAAGCCCGGAGGGGTAACGGTCTCAGCCAGAAAGCTCTACGAGATTATCAAGGAGCTGACGGTCAAGGAGATCGAGATCACGTCCGGCGAGAATAACTGGACGACGATTCAAGCCGGCAAAAGCCAATTCAAGATTGTGGGCCTCCCCAGCACCGACTATCCTGCCTTGCCGACGATCGAACGGGAGGGGCTCATTCCCCTCGCCGGGGCCGGATTTTTAGAGTTGATTCGCAAGACCCTCTTTGCGGCCGGGGACAATGACGCGCGCTATATCCTCAATGGGCTGCTGATCACGTTGATCACGTCGGAGAAGAAAACGATCTTGCGGCTGGTCGGGACCGATGGCCATCGGTTGGCGGTGGCCGAGCAGGAAGTCGGCAAGGCCGGCGTCAAAGGGGCGCCGCAAGAGATCAAGGCCATCATTCCGAAGAAGGCGGCGCATGAGATGCAGCGCCTGTTGGAAGAGGGCGGCGAGGGCGAGCCCTTGATCGGGTTCACCAAAAATCTCATGATCTTCCGGAAGAGCGGGCTGTTGCTGACCTCGCGCTTAATGGAAGGAAATTACCCGAACTATCAGCAAGTGGTGCCGAAAGAAACCGGCAGAAAGATCGGGGTCAACCGCAACGAGCTCGAAAGTGCGCTCCGGCGTGTTTCCGTGCTGTCCCGCGATAAGGCGAACGCGGTGAAGGTGTCGTTCGTTACAGGACAGATGACGCTGTTCTCTAGCAATCCGGATTTCGGGGAAGCGACCGAAGAGCTGGCAGCGAAGTACGAAGGTGAGGCCCTGAACACGGGGTTCAACGCCCGCTATCTGCTGGACGTTCTGGGCGTGATGGATGGAGAGACGATCTCTCTGCAGATGGACAATCCGCTGAGCCCCTGCTTGATCCAGGAGTCGGACAGCCCTAGTTTCAAATGTGTCGTGATGCCAATTAAAATCTAGTCGAGTCCAGCGACGAGTGGTCAGCCGCTGAAGGCTGAAACTTTAAGGCTGTATTGAAATAGGAGACTGATGGCCAGTAACGACAGCGAGACCACACCAAAGTCCGAGAGTTACGGCGCGGATCAAATCAAAGTGTTAGAGGGCTTGGACGCCGTGCGGAAGCGTCCGGCAATGTACATCGGCAGCACCGGTGTGGACGGCCTCCATCACCTCGTCTATGAAGTCGTCGACAACAGTGTCGATGAACATATGGCGGGATTTGGCGAAACAATCGAGGTCACGATCCATATCGACGGCAGCGTTACGGTCGTGGACAATGGCCGCGGTATTCCCACCGGAATGCATTCCACGCAAAAGAAATCTGCCGCTGAAGTGGCGCTCACGGTCTTGCACGCGGGCGGCAAGTTCGAGCAGGGAGCCTATACGGTTTCCGGCGGGCTCCACGGCGTCGGAATTTCTGTGGTCAACGCCCTGTCCGAATGGCTTGAGCTGGAGATTTGGCAGGACGGCCAGGTGTTCGAACAGCGCTACGAGCGAGGCAAACCGGCCGCCCCGCTCAAGATGACGGGCAAGACTAAGCGCCGCGGCACGAAAGTCACTTACAAGTCCGACAGGCAAATTTTCGAAGTGCTTGATCTCAGTTTCGATGTGCTGGCGCAGCGGCTGCGCGAGCTCGCCTTCCTGAACAAGGGACTCGAGATCACGCTCAAGGATGAGCGGACAGAACCGGTCAAGGACCAAATCTTCAAGTATAAGGGCGGGATCGTGTCGTTCGTCGAGCATCTGAACGAAGCGAAGGTGCCGCTGCACAAGCCGATTTATGTGCAGGTTGAAAAGCTAGAGATGATCCTGGAGGTTGCGCTTCAATACAACGACAGCTATGCCGAGAGTCTGTTTTCCTTTGCGAACAACATCAATACCAAGGAAGGCGGCACCCACTTGGTGGGCTTCAAGGCCGCGCTCACCCGCACGATCAACAGCTACGCGAACGCCAACGAGCTGCTCAAAAAAGATACTGAATCACTCACCGGCGACGACGTCCGTGAAGGACTCACCGCCGTGGTCAGCGTCAAGGTCAGAAATCCTCAGTTCGAAGGACAGACGAAGTCCAAGCTGGGCAATAGCGAAGTGAAGGGCATCGTCGAGGCGGCGGTCAACGAGGCTCTCGGGAACTATTTCGAAGAGAACCCGATCGTGGCGCGCAAGGTCATCGGCAAAGCCATCGACGCGGCTCGTGCCCGTGAAGCGGCGCGCAAGGCGAAGGATCTGATTCGGCGTAAGAGCGCGTTAGATGGGGGCTCGCTGCCCGGCAAGTTGGCCGACTGTTCGGAAAAAGATCCGGCCAAGAGCGAGCTTTATATCGTCGAGGGAGATTCAGCCGGCGGTTCCGCCAAGCAGGGGCGCGACCGCAAGTTTCAGGCGATTCTGCCGCTCAAGGGTAAAATTCTTAACGTGGAGAAGGCGCGCTTCGACAAAATGTTGTCGAGCGATGAAATCCGGACCTTGATCATGGCGCTTGGCACCGGCATCGGCCGCAAGCGCGACGATAGTGAAAAGCCCGACAAAGATTCGTTCGACATCAGCAAAGCCCGGTACCATAAGATCATTCTCATGACCGACGCTGACGTTGACGGGAGCCACATCCGGACCCTGCTCCTCACGTTTTTCTTTCGGCAGATGCCAGAGCTGCTCGAACAGGGCTACATCTATATCGCGCAGCCTCCGCTCTTCAAAGTGAAGAAGAACAAGACGGAGCGATATCTCAAAGATGAATTGGCGTTGAACGAGCATTTGGCCGACATCGCGGTCGAGGATGTGGAAGTGTATATGGAGGGGACTCAGGGCTATGTCACGGGACGACGGCTCCTGCCTATCCTCAAGAAGTTGATCGGCTTCGAGACCCTACTGGGTCGGCTGAACAAGAAACCGCATGAGGCCAGTATGTTGCGGGCCTTTGTGGATGAGCTGAAACTGGATCGCGAGCTGCTCAAAGATCGGGAGGCTGTTAAGAAGGTCGTGGAGAACGTCAAGAAAACGCTCGCGGTGGTCTATCCGAAGCTCACGCCGACGCTGGAGATCATCGAGGATGAAGAACATCAATCCAACAAAGTCACCTGCCGGCTGCACGTCAACGGTGTGAGTCATAGTTTCGACCTGACGCACGAGCTGGTCGGCTCCGCCGAATTCCGCGAATTGCAGAAGCTTGCCCCGTCGGCGATCGGGTTTGGCCGGGCTCCGTACAAGGTGAAGTCCGATGACCAGGAGCAGCTCCTGCCCGCGCCGGCTGAATTGGTCAAGGCGATCCTCGACAAGGGCAAACATGGGCTCGCGATTCAGCGGTACAAGGGTCTGGGCGAGATGAACCCGAATCAGCTTTGGGAAACAACGATGAATCCGGAAGTTCGGACTCTGTTGAAAGTCAAACTGGAAGACGTGCCGGGCGTCGATGAGATCTTCACGATTCTAATGGGTGATGAAGTCGAGCCCCGGCGAAACTTTATCCAAGCCCACGCACTCGAGGTCAGAAATCTAGACGTGTAACGTTGAAGAGTGGAAGAACAACGGTCTTCCATTATGTGTGACCATTGTCCTATTCGAATGCTTAAAATAGTCATCCAGCAAGGCCGAGAACGACGCTGGTGATCATTTCAGCATCCGTGGAGAATTAGATGCCACCTGATGAACGGTTAGGACAGATCGCCATCGAAGACGAGATGCGCTCGTCGTACCTGAGTTACGCGATGAGTGTCATCGTGGGCCGGGCGCTTCCCGACGTGCGTGACGGCCTCAAGCCGGTCCATCGCCGGATCCTCCATGGCATGAACGAGATGGGCCTGGCTTCGAACCGGGCCTATCGCAAGTCCGCCAAGATCGTCGGCGAAATCATGGGTAACTACCATCCCCATGGAGACAGCGCGATCTACGATACCCTCGTCCGCATGGCGCAGCCCTTCAATATGCGCTACATGCTCGTGGACGGGCAGGGTAATTTCGGATCGGTCGACGGCGACCCTCCGGCGGCCATGCGTTATACCGAAGCGCGCCTGACGAAGGTCGCCGAGGACATGCTCGCCGATATTGATAAGGATACGGTCGATTTCGGGCCGAACTACGATGAGTCGCTGGTCGAGCCGCTGGTACTCCCCTCGAAAATCCCAAACCTGCTCGTCAACGGCGCCGGCGGCATCGCGGTGGGTTATGCCACGAACATCCCGACCCACAATGTCGGCGAAGTGATCGAGGGACTCCTCCAGTTCCTGGAAAATCCTGATATCACGATCCCCCAGTTGATGAAGAAGATCCCGGGGCCCGACTTCCCGACGGCCGGCTTCATCTATGGCACGGCCGGTATCAAGTCCGCCTACGAGAGTGGACGGGGCCTTCTGACCTTGCGCGCGAAAGTGAAGGTCGAGACCGATGAACGGACGGATCGCGAACGGTTGATCATCTCGGAGCTGCCCTATCAGGTCAATAAGTCCAGGCTGATCGAAAAAATTGCCGAGTTGATCCGGGAAGAACGGATCAAAGGAATTTCCGATCTGCGCGATGAGTCCGACCGGGACGGCATCCGCGTCGTCATCGAGCTCAAGCGCGGAGAAATCCCGCTGATCACTCTGAATAACCTGTATAAGCTCACGCAGCTCCAGACGACCTTCGGGGTCATCATGCTTGCGCTAGTCAACAAGCGGCCAGAGGTCTTGAACCTCAAGCAGATCCTGCACCATTTCATCGAGCATCGTCGCGAAGTCGTGGTCCGACGGACCGCTTTCGAACTGCGCAAAGCGGAAGAGCGGGCCCATATCCTCGAAGGCCTTAAGATCGCGCTCGACAATCTGGATGCGGTCATTGCCTTGATCCGGCTGGCGCAATCGCCCGATAAGGCCCGCGAGGGCCTGATGCGGAAATTTTCGCTGAGCGAAATCCAAGCGAACGCAATTTTGGAGATGCGGCTTCAGCGGCTCACGCAATTGGAACGCAACAAGCTGATCGAAGAGTACAAAGAAGTCTTGAAGCAGATCGAGCGGCTGAAGTCGATCCTGAGCAGCGAAGCGCTGGTGCGCACGATCATCAAGAACGAGTTGATCGAGGTGCGCGAAGCCTACCAGGATGAGCGCCGCACGCAGATCGTGAAAGAAGAAGCGGAAATCACGCTAGAAGACATGATCGCGAATGAAGAAGTGGTCGTGACGATCTCACATGCCGGCTACATTAAGCGGAACCCGGTCACGCTCTATCGGGCGCAAAAGCGCGGCGGTAAAGGCAAGATCGGGATGGGGGTTAAGGAAGAGGATTTCGTTGTAACCCTTTTCACGGCTTCCACGCACGAGTCGCTCTTGTTCTTTACGGACGCCGGGAAGGTCTATTGGCTGAAGGTCCATGAGATTCCTGACGCGGGCCGGGCCGCCAAGGGCAAGGCGCTGGTGAACTTGCTAGCGCTCTCCGGCGACGAGAAGGTCACGGCGACTGTGCCGGTCAAAGAATTCCGTGGCGATCAGTTCGTCGTGATGGCGACCAAGCAGGGCATCATCAAGAAGACGGCACTGTCGGCCTATGGCAATCCCCGCCAGGGCGGCATCATTGCTCTATCGTTAGATAAGGGAGATCGGCTCATTAGCGTGCATGTCACCGACGGCCAGCGGGAAATTTTGTTGGGCACGAAGAAGGGCATCACGATCCGTTTCAAGGAAGACGACGCCAGGCCGATGGGCCGCACGGCGCACGGGGTGCGCGGCATTGCGTTGGAAGAAGGCAACGAAGTCATCGGAATGGAAACCATCACGCCGGACTCCACCACCCAAATCCTCACGGTCACGGAGGGCGGCTACGGAAAGCGCACGCCAGTGAACGAGTATCGTGTCCAGGGGCGCGGGGGCAAGGGCATCATCAGCGTGAAGACCAATGAGCGCAACGGACTCGCCGTCGGGTTCCTGCAAGTCCGAGATGGCGACGAGATCATGCTGATGGCCGCGCATGGCAAGGTGCTGCGGTGTAAAGTGGATGAATTCCGCGAGATCGGCCGGAATACCCAGGGGGTTCGGATTCTGGATCTCGACGGTGCGGGGGACCGAGTTGTGGCCGTCGCGCGGTTGGCGGAAGCGGTCGAAGTTGTTCCAGAGGAAGGCGGCGCTTAACGGATATGTGCGGCACGCTATGCCTTGTTTGTTGAGCCTTCCATGGATGAGCAGGATTTTTCTTCAACGGCTCCCTCCGGATCCCAGGCGAAAAAGCCACTGGATACGGTTGTCAAGTTGGCTATCAGCGTTTTGGTGGGGTCCTTCGCTCTGATCTGGGGAGGGATGTATCTCAGCCGTCCCGACCGGTCTATCCCTCCCTATAGCATCGGATCGCAGGAAGAGACCTCCGTCGCGATCCATGTTCCGCCCTGGACGAGCGACGGTGAAATCGAAACGCTGATCGAGCGCTTTCGCAAAGTTGGCCATGAGACGAGAAACTTTGGACCGATGAAGGTCCGGCCGACGACGCCAGACGACCCGACTGAGCGCTATCGCCTTCTCACCATTTATATTTTTTCTCTCGATGCCTGGGCGGAGCCAGCCATGTTGCACCAGTATCTGGCCGCGGAAGACCGGGATGTGCGGGACGGCGTTCGGAAAGCTTTGCGGGGACTGTACCGGCTGACTGAGTCGGAGGAAGAGGGACGGATCGGTCCGTTGCTGGATGGGCCGGAGACGGCGGCGACGCAGATCTATGCCCGGCAACTTTTCAAAGGACCGCTCAGCCTGCCTTCGGTCCGCGCGGTTGAGCCAACGATTGCGCCATGAGCTGCGTCAGGTGATGGCGGAGATCAGGATCCTGGATCGTGGTCACATGATCCGAGATTTCCGCGAGCAACTCGGCGCTCGCAGTCGGGGCGGCCTCGGGCAGGGCCTCCGGTGACGCGGGTGCCCGGTCAGCTTCCGGCAGTTCCCCTATCTTCAATACGATATCCGTGACGACTTCCGAGCCGGCGACCTGGTTGAGTTTTTGAATGAGCGTCGGCTTAAGAAATGTGAGCTGGTGCAGCCAGACACTGCTATGAACTAGGAGATAGAGCTTCTTGTAGCGAATCTGGTCCGGCCAGGTATTGGACGCGATCGGTTCTCCGACGATGGAGACCCAGTCCCGACGCAAGCGGCTTTCCAGCAGCTTGGATTCGAGACCCAGGCGGCGAGCCAGCCCCTCAAGGACGCTGGAAATCGAATCGATGGGGCCAAGTCCTCCCATGGCGGCATCATATCAAAAATCGCTGTGGCAAGCAGCAGCTCTGTTCCATCATGTCAGGACGATCGTTTCCTGGTATTCTGAGGAGAGAGTGACTCGGGACCGACCTTTTGAGGATGAAAGTCTGACGCCTGATGGGGAAAGAGAGAGCTAGTTTCGAGAAAGCGGTGGTTACGAACCGTAAGGCGTACCATGATTATTTCATTGAAGAGAAGTTCGAGGCGGGTATCATGCTCCAGGGGACGGAGGTCAAATCTCTGCGTGCGGGGCGTGTGAACTTGTCAGATAGTTATGCCAGCGTCAAAGATAACCAGATCTTTCTTCACCATTGCCACATCAGTCCCTACAGCCACGGGAACATTTCGAATCACGAGCCGCTACGTACCAGGAAACTGCTTCTTCATCGCAAGGAAATCAACAAACTGCTCGTGAAGACGAAGCAGCAAGGGCTCACGATCATTCCGCTTCGTATCTACTTTTCCAATCGGGGCCTGGCCAAGGTCGAAATCGGGTTGGCCAAAGGTAAGAAGCAGCATGACCGCCGGGAATCCGACAAGGTGCGTGAAGCAGGCCGGGAAGTAGAGCGGGCGATGAAGGATAGAAGGTAGGCCATGCAACCGATGCAACCTGAACCGAATCTGAGCCTAATAACTGGGCGCATGGTAGCGAGGATTGCCGCTCATGGGTTCGCGGCGCTTTGCCTCATGTGGTCCATTGGCTGCAAGAAAGAAGCAGTCCCGGCCCCCGCCCGAAACGTGGCGCAGGTCGAGGTGGTCACGGTGGCCAGCCAAACGATCCCGGATGAACCAGAATTCATCGGGCAGGCCGAAGCCTCGCGCCCGGTGGAGATTCGGTCGCAGGTGACGGGTCTCTTGAAGGCCCTGTTGTATCAAGAGGGGCGTGACGTCAAGAAGGGCGCTCCTCTTTATCAGATCGACCCCGTCCCGTTCCAAGCCGCCGTGGCGATGGCCAAAGCCAAGATTGCCGAGGCGGAAGCGCGGTTTGTGCAAGCGAGACAGGACTTGGCCCGCGTCAAGCCGCTTCTGGCGCAGCAGGCGGTCAGCCAGAAAGATGTCGATGATGCCATGGCCGGAGGCCTTGTCGCCCGAGCGTTGCTGCAAGGCGCGCATGCCGAGCTGACCAAAGCGCAGTTCGACCTCAACAATACGCTCATCACGTCCCCCATCGATGGCTTAATCGAACGGAGCCATTATTACGAAGGGCGCCTGGTGTCGGCGCAAACGGATTTGCTAACAATCGTCCACCGCGTGGATCCGATGTATGTAGTGGTAAGTATGCCGGAGACCTTCATTCTCAAACGGCGGCGAGACATCGAGTCGAAGAAAATTCATCACCCCGGAGTCTATCAGTTGCGGGGCCAGCTCACATTGATGGATGGCACAGTCTATCCCCATGAAGGGGTGCTCGATCTCCTGGATCCGGGCCTGCGGATGGAAACCGGGTCCCGCCAAACCAGAATCACGTTTCCCAATCCGCAGCGACTGCTTTTGCCAGGCCAGTTCGTGCAGGTGCGTTTCACCGGCGATACGAAGACGGATGCGATACTCATTCCGCAACGCGCCGTTCTGCAAGGCCCCCAGGGCCCCTTCGTCTATGTGGTCAACCGGGACGAGAAGATCGAAATCCGGGCCGTGGCCGCATCTGACTGGAAGGGGAATCAATGGTTCATCGAGCGAGGTCTGAGTCAGGGCGATCGCGTGGTGGTGAACGGATTGGTGAAGATCGGTCCCGGTGCGCTGGTGAAGGCCGTGCCCTGGGGCCCAGCCCCTGTGCCGGCCGTGGACTCCGTTCCTTCCAGGCCTCAATAAAGGATCATTTGTGACGTCGCACGTCTTCATCGACCGGCCGATTCTCGCATCGGTGGTGTCCATTATCATTGTCGTGATGGGACTCCTCGCGCTGCAGTTTCTTCCGGTAGCCCAGTTCCCTGAGATCACTCCGCCAGTCGTGCAGATTGATGCGGACTATCCAGGCGCCAGCGCGGAAGTCGCAGCCGAGTCGGTTGCCAGACCGATCGAGGTGACGCTGCCCGGCATCGACAATCTGCTCTACTTCGATTCCACCAGCAGCAACGACGGGCATGTGACGATCAAGCTGACGTTCGAGATCGGCACCGATCCGGACATTGCCCAGGTCCAAACCCAGAATCGTCAAAAACTCGCCGAACCGCAGTTGCCGACGGAAGTTATCCGACAAGGCGTGACCGTGAAGAAGGTGTCCCCGGACCTGGTCGCGGTCATTGTCCTAAAGTCGACGGATCCCTTGCACGACGGGGTCTTTCTTTCGAACTACGCGACGCTCCGAGTGGTCGATGACTTAAAGCGGGTCAAGGGCATCGGGGATGCGGTGGTCTTCGGGCAGCAGAATTACAGTATGAGGATCATCCTCAATCCCCTGCTCATGGCGAAGCTGAGCCTCGTGCCGAGCGATATCGCCTCCGTCATTCGAGAACAGAATCGCGATTATCCATCCGGGACCATCGGGCGGGAGCCGGCGCCTCAGGGCACCGAGTTGACGATTCCAATCATTACAAAGGGCCGGCTGACCGAGGTGAAGGACTTCGAAGAGCTGATCGTTCGCGCATTGCCGGACGGTTCAATGGTTCGGATCAAGGATGTGGCGCGTATCGAATTGGGCGCCCAGTCCTATGCCCTAGAGGGGCGCTGGAACAGCAAGCCCACCACCTTCATCCTGACCTTCCTCGCTCCGGGGGCCAATGCCCTTGAGACGGTGCGCCGCACTCGCGCGCAAATGGACGAACTGACCAAGAATTTTCCGTCCGGCGTGACCTACGACATTCCCTACGACACCACGCGCTTCATTGACGTTTCGATCAAGGAAGTGGTCAAGACCCTGGCGGAGGCGATGATCCTGGTCGTGCTGGTGGTCTATCTATTTCTCCAAAGCTGGCGGGCCACGATCATTCCCGCGATCGCCGTGCCGGTTTCGCTGATTGGCACTTTTATCGGGCTCTATGCGCTGGGGTTTTCGATCAATACGATTACACTTTTCGGGATGGTCTTGGCCATTGGGATCGTGGTGGACGACGCCATCGTGGTCGTGGAAAACGTCGAGCGCCATATGCGCGAAGATCGCCTGTCTCCTAGAGACGCGGCTAAACGGGCGATGAGCGAAGTGACGGCCCCGATCATTGCCATCGTGCTAGTGCTGGTGTCCGTGTTCGTGCCGGTCGGGTTTGTCGGCGGGATCACCGGCGCCCTCTATAAACAATTCGCCGCGACGATCGCGATTTCTGTAACCGTGTCCGGGTTCGTGGCGCTGACGCTGAGTCCCGCGCTCTGCGCGATGGTGCTCGTGCCGCAGCAGGAAGGACGGAATTGGTTCTGGGCCTTCTTTGACCGGACCTTCAGCCGGACGCAGTGGGGCTATATGGCAGCGGTGCGAGGATTCACGGCGCGGCCCGTACTGGTGTTGCTGCTGTTCGGGGTGCTTCTCGTGGTTTCGGTCGGCCTCTTCAAAGCTCTGCCGAAGAGTTTTCTTCCGGAAGAGGATCAGGGCTATTTCATCGTGGTGGCGCAGTTACCGGACGGAGCGTCGAAGCAGCGCACCGATGCAGTGCTTGAACGGGTTGAGCGATTTTTTCAGGCGAATCCGGCAGTCCATTCGACTGATGCCATGTCCGGTCAGAACTTCGTATTCGGCACCAGAGGGCCGAACTCGGCGACGATGTACGTCCCGCTGACGCTCTGGGACGAACGGACGGATCCCAAAAGCCATGCGAAGGCGCTGGTCGGCGCCGCTTATGCCGAGTTCGCGAAGATCCCGGAAGCCTTGTTGCTGGCCTTCAATGCGCCGGCGATCCGTGGTGTGGGAGCCGTCGGGGGATTCTCCGCGCAGTTGCAGGATCCTAGCGGCGGGGACTTCAAACGGTTTGCTTTAGTCGCGCAGCAATTTGTCGAACGGGCGCAGAAGGAACCGGCGATCGGCCGGGTGGGGACGAATTTTCGCGTTTCCTCGCCGCGACTCTATGTTCATGTGAATCGGGAGAGGGCGAAAGCCCTGGGCATTCCGATCTCGGATATCTTCGATACCCTGCAGGCCTACTTCGGCAATTTCTACATTAACGACTTTGTGAAATTTGGCCGCGTCTATCATGTGCAGACGGAGGCGGAGGCGGAGTACCGGGCCACTCCTCAGGATATTTCGAAAATTTATGTGCGGGCTCAAACCGCCCAAGGCATCAACATGATCCCCCTCAATACTGTCGTGACGACGGAATATCAGAGCGGGCCTGATCCGGTGAATCACTTTAATGGATACAACACCGCGCTGGTGCTGGGCGCGGCTGCGCCAGGGTATAGCTCCGGCCAGGCGCTCGAAGCCCTCGACCGTGTGGGCAAAGAAGTGCTGGTGTCGCAGGGCTACGGGATCGACTACAGCAATATTTCTTTTCAAGAGCGGCGGGTGGGCGGCCAATCAGGCCAGGTCTTTGCGGTGGGCCTCCTCATGGTGTTCCTGGTGTTGGCGGCCCAGTTCGAGAGTTGGGCCGTGCCCTTTGCGGTGATCCTGGCTGTGCCCTTCTCGATTTTTGGGGCGCTTACCGCCGTCTGGATGCGCGGGTTCGAAAACGATATGTACTTTCAGATCGGGCTGGTCACCTTGATCGGCCTCTCCGCCAAGAATGCAATCCTGATCGTGGAGTTTGCCAATACCCGCTATGAGGCCGGCCGTCCGCTGATCGAGGCGGCGTTGGAAGCGACCAGATTGCGGTTTCGGCCGATCATCATGACCTCCATGGCCTTTATCTTCGGCATGATTCCGCTAGTCGTGGCCACTGGCGCCGGGGCCTCAAGCCGCCAGTCGATCGGGACCGGCGTGATGGGCGGGATGTTGGCCGCCACATTCCTCGCGATCTTCTTTGTGCCGCCGTTCTATGTGGTGATTCGTCGATTGACCCAATCTCGTGGATCAGTGGAACCAGTCTCCGAGGAGCTTCTGATCCAGCCAGCTCCGGAGGATCAGGCCTGATATGCGCATGCCTGTTGTCATCGGACTTTCTTGTTTGCTGATCTCCTGTACGATGGGGCCGGACTATGAACGGCCCAAGATGGAGGGGGCCGAAGCCTTTCGGATGGGGGAGCCGCATGCCGACGCCTCTTCGATTGCGAATCTGGCCTGGTGGGAAATTTTACAGGACGAGCCGTTGCAACAGCTCGTGCGTATCGCGTTGGAGGAGAATAAGGATCTGCAGCGTGCTGTCGCCGTTGTCGACGAGTTTCAGGCCCGCGCGGGTCTTGCCAGGTCTGATTTTCTTCCGGGGGTCTCGGCTTCGGGCAGTGCTCCGGCCTTAGGCCGCAAGACGAGTTTTCTGGTGCCGGGGTTTGTGAACCCTTTCAATTATTATCTACAAGGCAATCTGGCCTGGGAGCTGGACCTCTGGGGCCGCGTGAGACGTGCGAACGAAGCGGCTCGCGCCGAGCTCCTCTCGAAGGAAGAAAATCGGCGCGCCGTTGTGTTGCAGCTGGTGAGCGGCGTGGCCGAGAGTTACTTTAACCTGCTCCAGTTCGATGCACAGCTGGACATTGCCAGGGAGACGCTTCAGTCCTGGGAAGAGTCGGTCCGCATCGCCAGGGCCAGACTGAAGCAAGGCGTGACCTCACGGCTCGACCTGGATCAGTTTGTCGCAGCGCGAGCCAATGCCGTGGTCCGCACCGCGGAGCTTGAACGGCAAATGGTCCAGGCGGAAAATCAATTGAGCGTTTTGTTAGGGCGCAAACCTTTTACGATTCCCAGAGGCCGTTCGCTCACGGATCAGGTCATGCCGCCTTCTGTGCCAGCCGGACTTCCCTCAGACCTGTTGCAGCGGAGGCCCGATCTGTTGCAGGCGGAGCAGGAGCTGGCGGCGGCGACGGCCCACGTTGGTGTCGCCAAGGCCGATCGGTTCCCCAGGATTTCACTCACGGGGTTACTGGGAGTATCCAGTCCGAAATTGTCGAGGCTGTTCACCGATCCCGCTTCCTTTGGGGTGGCGGGGGTTGGAGTCACTGCGCCTCTCTTGAATGGGCCGGCGTTGGGCTTTCAGCAGGAGGCGGCAGAGGCGCAAGCGAGGCAGGCGGTGGCGCAGTATCAAGAGAGAGTGTTGACGGCGTTCCGTGAAGTCGAAGATTCGCTCGTAGCCGTGCGCACATTGTTGGTGCAACATGACGCGCAGCGCCAGCAAGTGACGGCGTTGCAGTCGGCGCTCAGGCTGGCAGAGCTTCGCTATAAGGGCGGGCTGGCGAACTATTTGGATGTGCTGGTGGCGCGGCGCAATCTCTTCGAGGCGGAATTGTCTTTGACCGGCACGCGCCGTTTACATCTGGTCTCGGTGGTGCAACTATATAAGGCCCTCGGCGGCGGCTGGTCTCCCGATATGGAGCGACCCACAGACCGGCGCATAGGCTCATAAGGCGATGGACAATCAGACAGATAATCTCTATCCGATTCATGATCTCTTGCGTCAGCGTTGGAGTCCGCGCGCCTTTGACGATCGACCAATTGAACCGGAGAAACTGCGGAGCCTCTTTGAGGCGGCGCGCTGGGCTCCGTCATTGGATAATGGGCAGCCCTGGCGATTCCTGGTCGCCACGAAAGATGAGACAGCCGAGTACGAACGTCTGTTCAACTGTCTGGTCACAGGCAATCAGAAGTCGGCCTACCGGGCCCCGGTACTGATGTTATCCGTGGCGCATCTGCAGTTCGAGGATGGCTCGCCGAACGCTCATGCGCTCCATGACACGGGCATGGCGGTCGAAAATCTCGTCGTCCAGGCTACGGCCCTCGGGCTGGTCGCACGCCAGATGGCGGGCTTTCGAATCGATCAGGCCAGGGAAGACTGTCGGATCCCGGACGGCTATGAGCCGGTGGTCATGATTGCAGTCGGGTATCCAGGCGACCCGGCCTTACAATCGGACCGTTTGCGGGCGCAGGAACCTCCATTGCCAGTCCGCAAGCCCCTCACAGAGTTGGTGTACTCTGCAACCTGGGAGTTGCCCTCCTCCATTTTTCGGCAGGGATAAATCGCATCGAAATTCAAGGATCGAGTCGATCACGAAGTGGAAAGGGCCAGGATATATTATGGCGTCACTCAGTGGAAAAGTTGCGATCGTCACAGGATCCTCCAGCGGGATCGGGCGAGCGATCGCAGAACGGTTGGCTGAGGACGGAGCGATTGTGGCGGTGAATTACGGCATGAGTGAGGAGAAGGCCCGGCAAGTCGTCACGGGCATTCAAGGCAAGGGAGGGAAGGCCATCGCCGTGCAATCCGATATGAGCAAGGCGGACCAGGCGCGTCGGCTTTTCAGTGAGACGGTGAAGCAATTCGGGCGGCTGGATATTCTCGTGAATAATGCGGGGAAGTTTATGCCCAAGCCCCTCCTGGAAACGACTGAGGCAGATTTCGACCAGGCTATTGCGTTAAATGCCAAGGGCCCGTACTTCGCCATGCAGGAAGCGGCCACTGTACTTAAAGAAGGCGGCCGCATCGTGAATATTTCCACGGAAGGAACGCACTTGAGTTTTCCTGGTGCAACGGCCTACCTTGGCAGCAAGGCGGCGCTGGAACAGTATACGAAGGGCCTAGCTCAGGAGCTGGCGCCTCGAGGCATTACGGTGAATACGGTTTCGCCCGGCTTCACCGAGACGGGCATGATGACGGACTAGCTCCGCCAGATCGGCTCAGAGATGTCTCCGTTGAAGCGGCTTGGCGCGCCGAAAGATATTGCCGATGTGGTGGCGTTCATTGTGAGTGAAGAGGCGCGGTGGTTGACGAGCCAGAATATTCACGCCGGCGGCGGCATTGTCATGTAGGAGGGGCAGATGGGGCGGCAGAATATTTCGACTGGTGGTCCTTGGGAAGGTAAGATCGGTTATTCACGCGCCGTAAGGGTCGGAGCCCATATTTCCGTGTCTGGCTCCACGGCGATGACGGAATCCGGTCTGGTTGGCAAGGGCGATCCCTATGCGCAGACGATTCAGACCCTCAGGACGATCGAAGCAGCTTTGCAGCAAGCAGGCGCGTCCCTCGCCGATGTAGTGCGGACCAGAATTTATATGGCGAATATCGATCAATGGCAGGAAGTCGGCCGGGCCCATGGCGAAGTCTTTAGTGCGGTCCGGCCGGCGACGACGATGGTGGAAGTGAAGCGCTTAATCGATCCGGGCATGTTGGTCGAGATCGAGGCAGACGCCATCATGAGTCAGGGATAGAGCCATCGACAGGCACAGAGGTTGTGTATGGCCGATCAGAATAAACGACTCGATTCTAATGTCTCAGGTAACTTTTACGTCGATGCAACTTGCATTAATTGTGACACCTGCCGGCAGTTGGCGCCGGCGAGCTTTGAAGAAGTTGGCGATTTCTCCGCAGTTACCAGCCAGCCGACTAGCAAGGGCTCTCTTCATCAGGCCTATCAAGCGCTCCTGGCCTGCCCGGTTGGTTCGATCGGGACAGAGCGGGGAGAGCCGGTACGGATGCAAGAGGCCATGGCTAGCTTCCCGCTTCACCTGGAAGACGGGGTCTATTACTGCGGATTTAATTCCGAGAAGTCTTTTGGCGCGAACAGTTTTTTTCTCGAACATCCGGACGGCAACTGGCTCATCGATTCGCCTCGTTATCTCAAACATCTGGTCGAGGTCTTCGAGCGGAAGGGCGGTCTGTCCCACATCTTTTTAACCCATAAAGATGACGTGGCCGAAGCGGAGAAGTATGCAGCGCATTTCGGGGCGAAGCGGATCATTCATCGAGCGGATCTGGAGGCGGCCCCTGGCGCGGAATGGATTATCGAAGACGTGGATAGCAGCCAGATTCTGCCAGAATTTCAGATCATTCCCGTCCCGGGCCACACGGCCGGCAGCATGGCCCTGCTATATAAGAATAGATTTTTGTTCACGGGCGATCATCTCTGGTGGGATTCGAAGCAGCAGATGTTGCGTGCTCCGAGCCAGCAGGTCTGGAGAAAGCGCGTGTTGCTGGACTCACTCCAGAAACTCCTCGACTACCGGTTCGAATGGGTCTTGGCAGGACATGGGGACGGCATACGATTGTCAGCTGCAGCGATGCAATCGCAATTGCAAGCGTTGATCGAACGTCGCCAGCCAGCCAGAATGCCCTCCTAGTATGTTCATGCGTGTCGCCAGCTGGATCGGTTGCAATATGCTAGAGCTGGGCCGGGAGATGCGTGACCTGCGCATTTTGGAGCTTTTGCTAAGTTTTGCTCTCCCCCGTCGCTGGGATTTTGTTGGTCTGTGTCAGTCGCGCCAAAAGCGCGTAGCTGGATGGCCCCGCAATCGGGCAATAACAATGGGCTCTGGCGTCCCCTTGAACTGTGCTGTATGATGGTTATCTGAAAATAGCGAAAGCTCAGAGATGGGCCTTTTCACCATTCGACTAAATGAAAGGGGGCGACCGGAATCGACGGGGATACTAAGGTCAGCGATGCATGTCGAGCTCTCGGGGTCTCGTAAATCCTCCGGGAAAATGTAACTGCAAACCAAGAATTTGCACTCGCAGCTTAAATAACTGCGACGTTCCTCCACCTGAGGCCCGCGGGGGTGGTCGGAGCGCGATACAGCGGGCTGGTCCAAAGCTGGTGCTCAGCGGCTAAGGACGAGACAATACTGAGCTAGTGGCCAGTCTAAGCTAGCCGGTGGGCGTGGGTGGCTGCGAAATTAAAACGATCGGCTAAACATGTAGATTCGTTGTGCTGAAGGTCTTCGGACCCGGGTTCAACTCCCGGCGCCTCCACCAAAAATTGATGCCCAACGGTTCTCCGTTGGGCATTTTATTTGGGAAATACGGCAAACACGCGAGGGTTCGTGCAGAAACCCGTGGACTTCGCCAGCTGACCATCGGCACCGTTTTATATCACTTTCTGCTCTCTCCACCCCAATAGTCTCTGTCCCTCTTCTTTCTTCTTGTACGCTCATTACTCCATGGTGAAGGCAGGTCATTCGCGCCATAGATCTCCCCCCTGGATTGTCCTTGCTATTTTCTGTACTCTCATCACATGAGGCGATGGATGCTGGTTCGGATCATGATGTGCAGGATGGTGATTATCCTATTGGCATCGATAGGGCTCACCGATAGTCTCTCGCTGGCGAATGCGCCTCTCCCGGTGAAGCCGGAATTGGTGCCGGCTCTCGCCGTACCCAAACCACATGCGCCAGAGACTGAGTCCAGGCCCATCGGGAAGGTACATCCTCCATCCGGTGTTGGCGCTGCGCCGAAGTCTGCCGGTGTTCAACCCCCTGCTGAGGTTATCGGGAAAGACGGCGCTCCCATGATGTTGGTTCCCGCCGGTGAGTTCACGATGGGGAGCGACAAGGGCGATGACGATGAACAGCCAGTTCATCGAGTCTTTCTCGACAGTTTTTATATGGATAAGTTTGAAGTGACGAATGGCCGGTTTGCGAAGTTTGTCGAAGCGATTCAGAGTGAACCGCCTTGGGGCTTTGCGGATAAGGAAACGCCGGTTGTCCGCTCGGATCGTCCGGTTCGCTGGGTGAATTGGATGGAGGCGTTTGGCTATTGTCTCTGGGCCGGAAAGCGTTTGCCGACCGAAGCGGAGTGGGAGAAAGCCGCTCGTGGAACGGACGGAAGAGTTTATCCCTGGGGAAGCGATCAGCCGACTCCGATCCATGCAGTGTTTGGCTTGAAGGAAGGGGCCGATATGGTTGCGGCCATTGGCAATCGTGATAAAGGGAAAAGCCCTTACGGCATTCACGATCTGGCGGGCAACCTGTATGAATGGGTGGCTGACTGGTACGACGAACAATTTTACACGAAAAATCCTGCCATCAATCCGCGCGGAGCGGTTGAGGGTACGGCCAAGGTGCAACGAGGCGGTTCCTATATCAATAATCCCTATCGGCTTCGATCATCTTTTCGGTCAAAAGGCGATCCCACGGAGCATGATCCCAACGTTGGATTTCGCTGCACGGAAGATGCCTCCAAACTACCGTAGCGTTCTTCTCCAATTTTTCTGTGGTGGCGTGATAAAGGGAAGGTCTCGCCGCTCTAAGATTAGATGTTGCTCACGAGCACACAGGAGGCCGTGAACGAGCCGATCTTTTGTATGGAGGATTTTTGTTCCGGTTCGTGAGTCATGGATCGCTTACGGCATCCTGTTTCGTCTTTCCTGCCATACTGGACGGTGCCCGGGAAGCGAGGCGATGGCTTCGTGGTGCCTTGTTCCCCCATCTTGCCCTTCCTCTCGAAGCCCCTTTAGAATAGGGCGGTAGGTCGGTCGGCCGGCAACGGTGATTTCTTTATCCGGAGGTGGTGCGATGAGCCTTGCTGAGAACAGCTGTATTCCCTGTCGTGGCGGTGTGCCTCCCGTCACGGCTGATCGTGCGCAGACCCTGTTGAAGGAATTGGGACAAGGGTGGTCGCTGAACCAGGCGGGCCATCTTGAGCGTGTGTATTCGTTCAAGGATTTTTCTCAGGCCTTGGCTTATGTGAATAAGATAGGAGCGGTGGCAGAAGCGGAAGGCCACCATCCGGATCTTTATCTGGCCTGGGGGAAGTGCAGGGTCGAAATCTGGACCCACAAGATCAATGGCCTGGCAGAGAGCGATTTTTATCTGGCCGCCAAGGCCGACCGAGAGTTCGAGCCATTCCGACCCGCAGCCAGTTAGTCACGAGTCTTCTATGACGTCACGAGGCAACAGATGAGCGACCAGGCCCAGGTGGCGCTCGTCAATATGCCGTTTAGCTATTCGAAGTATCCGTCGATCCAGCTTGGCACATTGTCCGCCTTGCTTAAGTCGAAGGGGATTCCCGTCGATTGCCACCATCTGAACGTGCGCTTCGCCCACAAGATCGGCGTGCCTCTCTACGAAATGATCTGCGAGAAGCGAGCGCTCTTCGGTGAATGGATTTTTTCCTATCTGCTGTTCCGCGACAATCCTAAGCGCGCTGAGTATCCCCGTCTGTTCAAGCCGGTTTTTGAGCAAGTGGCTAAGGCCAGCGGTCAGTCGGTTTCCTTCTTTGAAGATATGGCGACGAAGACCGCGCCGCAGTTTTTGACCGAATCTCTAACCTTCATTGATTGGGGGCAGTATAAAATCGTTGGGTTCACGTCGACCTTCGATCAAAACGTAGCGAGCCTGACGATGGCAAAACTCATCAAGGATCTGTATCCCGAAGTGATGATTGTGTTCGGCGGGGCGAATTATGATGGCGAGATGGGGCTGGAATATTTCCGGGCCTTCCCGTTTATTGATTATGTGGTGGTGGGAGAAGGGGAAGGTGTCTTTCCGGAACTGGTTCGCTATCTCCTTGGGGGAACGTCAGGGGCTGTGCCCAATGGTGTGGCCTATCGAGAGGGAACGGCACCAGTCTTTACGCCGAATCATGCACTCTTCTCAGATTTTGCAAAGACCGGTCCGCCGGACTACGACGACTATTATCGACTACTGGGTGAATTGGGCGAAACGGCGCAGGGGCTCGATCGGATTCTCCTTTACGAAGGTTCGCGGGGCTGTTGGTGGGGAGAAAAACATCACTGCACCTTTTGCGGCTTGAATGCGCAGAGTATGAAGTTTCGGGCCAAGTCGTCGGAGCAAGTGGCCCGGGAGATGGCCTATCTCTCCAGCCGGTACGATACAGCGCGCTTTCGCCTGGTGGACAATATCATCGATATGAAATATGTGGAGAATCTCTTCGGCCGGTTTGCGGCGGACCATTGCGATCTTGATCTCTTCATCGAAACCAAGAGCAATTTGAAGAAGAGCCAGATTCGCATGCTTGCGGTCGGGGGCGTGAAGTGCATGCAGCCGGGGTTGGAGAGCCTGAGTGCCAATCAGTTGCAGGCGATGGACAAAGGCGTCACCCCGATGCAGAATATTATCTGCCTGAAGTGGAGCTTCTACTACCATGTCACGGTGTCCTGGAATATCCTGCTCGGATTTCCTGGTGAAACGAATGAGGACTACCGTCGTCAGATCGCCCTGCTTCCCTCGTTATTCCATCTCCAGCCGCCCGAGTCGACCGGGAAGTTCTGGCTAGAGCGGTTCAGCCCCTATTACACTAAGCCCCATGAATATGGCGTCCGTATCACCGGTCCCGGGACCGCGTACGAATATGTCTATGATGCACGGATGCTGGATCTGAAGAAGATCGCCTACGATTTTGAATATGAGCTGGATAATTGGAATGTGGATCAAGAGGTCTATCAGGAACTGGTTGACCTGGTGCAGGAATGGCAGAGACTCGCCGGTTCGAGCGATCGGCCGTTTCTCTACTATTCGAAGGCGATCGACTATGTCACGGTCTACGATGGTCGGGATCCCAAGGCCCCGATCAGGATGCGTTATGAGTGGCCCGCGGCAGGGATTATTGAGGTCTGTAGCGAGGCAGCCAAGAGTGTGGATCAGATTCGTTCTCTGCTGGCACAGCGACCGGAGAAGGGTGAGGGCAGCGATCAAGAAATCGATCAGGCGCTCATCGCGATGACAGATGCGCGAATTCTCTACGAAGAGCGTGGCAAGTATTTTACGTTGGCCATCCCCGAAAACACTTACCTCTAGCAGCGCACATTCACATCGAGAGTTTGTCCGCGACGTTCCTCATCTGGACTCCGTGCGCGAGCGAGGCGCCGCCTCGGATGGCGCAGGCGACATGAATGGCTTCCGTCATTTCTTCGATGTTTGACCCCTTCTCAAGAGAAGCCTGCGTGTAGGCATCGATACAGTAGGGGCATTGGACTGCATGGGCGACGGCGAGGGCGATGAGGGATTTCTCTCGCTCCGTCAGAGCTCCTTCAGCGAAGACGGCCTTGTAGTAGGCCATAAATTTATCCCAGAGGCCCTGGTTGCCCTTGCCCATCTCGGCGAACTTGCCCAGATCGTGCGGATGATAGTAGCTCTCCATGGACAGCTCCTTATTCTCGCCTTCGGTCCTATGCGTTGCTGGGTGGTTCCGGGTCGGCTTGCGCGAGGACCTGAGAAAACTTGGTGCCGACGATCGCAGTGACTTTGGCCATGAGGTCTGTGACTTCTTCCCATTCTTGCGGGAGTAGATCCTGTTTCAGTTGAGGATGAATCGCCCATTGGGCATCGACCTGTGTTCCCTTGCGGCTCACAAGGACCCGCAGCAGTTCCACATCTCTATTGTGCGACTCGGTCCCTGGGGCTTGGGGGGGATTTCCGTTTGGTTGTCCTGATGGAGGCGTTGAACGTGCCATAGAGCGAATCTCCTTCCTCTTGAGCGGGAATCATACCGCATCGTTATTCTATCTGTATATCTGCCACTAGGCTTCTGTGGCTGGTCGAGGTGACGTTACCCGTGAATTATATCTTCTTGGAGGACGTCGATCATGGCTTGATGGAGGGGGCCGTTGCTTGCGACTAATTCTTGGCCGTAGATGGAGTGAGTCGTGCCTGCAAAGTCCGTTACCCTGCCGCCAGCTTCACGGAGAATGAGGACTCCCGCCGCCATGTCCCAGGGATTCAGTTTCACTTCCCAGAATCCATCGAACCGGCCGGCTGCGACATAGCAGAGATCCAGGGCGGCCGTTCCAGTTCGCCGTAATCCCTGTACCTTCAGAGCGAATCGCGCGAAGTGGTTCAAGTTATTGTTCCTGGCCTCGCGAATGTCGTAGGCAAATCCTGTGACCAGGAGCGCGTAATCGAGATGATTTGTTGAGGAGACGGAAATGGGAGCCCCATTCAAGCAGGCGCCATGGCCGAGTTGCGCGCTGAAGAGTTCATCCCTGGTCGGGTCGTAGACCACCCCGACAATCTCGCGTCCGTCGTATTCCACCCCGATAGAGACGCAGTAGGCGGGGGATCCATGGGCGAAGTTCGTTGTGCCGTCTAGCGGGTCGATAATCCATTTGTAGCGGGAGGGGGACTGCTTAGTCAGGCCCCGCTCCTCGGCTAGGATCGGATGGCTTGGGAAGGCCTTGTGGACGACGTCAATGATGCGCTGTTCGGCTTGGTGGTCTGCATCGGTGACCAGGTTAATAAGCTCTTTATGTTCAATGCGAAAACCGGCTCGCGTACATTGGGTGAGAACGGCTCCGGCCTGACGGGCTGCATCCATGGCGACCGCAAGGACTGCATCAAGTGGGATATCCTGGTCATAGGGTTGGGGCATGAGAAGGGATCATAGCACGGGGTCGTGTTTTCGTATTGTCGCGCAAAAATATCTTGACGATCCGCAAGGAGATGGGTTGCCGGACACACTGTCGACAAGATCTTAGAGGGTTTCTTGTCACTCTTGAGGCCAAGATTAAAATGCTCTTCACAAGCATTGACTGACATTAAAGCTATAGTTTTATGCAAGCAACAATTATAACTTTCTCTATTGACTTGCTTTGCAATTAATGCTACAAACTAAACATGCTTCACCTGGGGGCAATTTCGTGGAAGAACTTACTGACATATTGGTCGGGCTTGAACAGCGCATCAGCGCCTACAAGAACCGGCTGCAAGAGCTCGAAAAGAAACGTCGCCGTTTGGATGACGAAATCGCTACGATCAAAAAATATTTGGAGTTGGCAGAAACGCTCTATCGCGTCGAAGCCGACAAGGCCAAGCTCGCCAGTCTCTCCAGTCAATTGTATTCAGATGAAAAAGGCGGTCGTCAGCGGCCGAATACAGATGTCACGGACCAGTCGAGGGAAATCCTTATGGGGCGGAGCAAGTATTCGGGGAAAAGCGTGGCGGAAGCCGCATACGAAATGCTCCGCGAGGCGAACCGCTCGATGCACGCAAAAGAGCTCGTGCGGCGATTGGTCGAGGGGGGCCTCCAGATCAAGGGGAAGACGCCGCTGACATCAGTGGCCACTTCTTTGAAGCGGGATAAGCGGTTCAAGAAAGTCGGTCCGAATACGTTCGAAGCATTGGAAGAAGTATTGATTCACGCAGTGTAGAGTGTCCGAGTCGGTCATATCTTAAAATACTTGGAGGGGGGTGAGAGTCTTGGCGAAGAAGAAAGCAGCAAAGAAGAAAGCAGCAAAGAAGAAGAAGTAGTCCCCGCCTCGATCCTAGCGTCGGGAGCAAGGCCACTTGCTCCCGACGTTAAATCATATCTCACGGTTACTACCACGCCACAAAGCATCACGCCTTTTAGGCAGACTACTAGCAGATTGCTCTATCAGTGATTGAATATTACGAGGCTTGAAGTGCCACCATCGATGCGGATCGAGGTGCGGTCATGGCTGAATGGGGCTCAGGCGCAGCAACGGTTTCGTTGGCGTTGAGCAACACCCAGCTATCAGGGTGGCTGAGAATCTGTTGAACGAGGCGCGTATGCATCGCATGACCGGAACGCTCTGCGATGATGTGTCCGATAAAGGGCACGCCGAGCAGCGAAAAATCTCCGATCAGATCCAGGATCTTGTGACGAACGAATTCATTGGGGAAGCGCAGGCCTGATTCGTTGAGAATTCCGTCATGAGAAAGGACGATGGTATTATCCAGGCTGCCGCCATGGCCAAGTCCGCGCGCCCACAGCGCTTCTACTTCCTGTAAAAAGCCGAAGGTTCTGGCCTCAGAAATCTCACGTTCAAACGCCTGGGTCGAGTGTTCGTAGGTGTAGGTCTGAGTCTGGATCAACGGATGATTGTAGTGGATGGAGTATGTCATTTTCGTTGTCGCAGAGGGCTCGATGCGGACGTGACGGTTTCCATCGATCACTTCGAGGGGCCGGGTAATTTTCAAATAGGGCTGCCGGCGATTCTGCGCGAGAATTCCTGCTGATTGAATCAAGCGAACGAAAGGGGCGGAGCTGCCGTCCATGACGGGTGCTTCACTCGCATTCACGTCCACATAGACATTGTCGATGCCGAGTCCTGCTAATGCCGCCAGGATATGCTCGATGGTCTTGACCTGAAATCCATTGCCACTGATGGCGGTGCAGAGGTCGGTCGCCACGAGATGCTCGACGGAGGCCGCGAGAGAGGCTCCGTCTGTGCTGAGCCGGTTTATGAAGACTACGCCGGTATTGACCGGGGCAGCTCTGAGCGTGAGAGTAACTGGCTCTCCAGAATGGAGTCCAATCCCCGTACAACTCACCGGATTTGCTAACGTTTGCTGAAGCCGCACTGATCACCTCAATAATTTAAACATCATAATAGCAATTCATGTGCCAAGATGAATCAGCACGAATAATATACATAACTTATTGATTATATATCAGAATTAAAACACCGTGCATATTTACTTTGTGTTGTAAAAAAAATACATATGTGTTTTTCAGGCTGGGAGCGACTTATTATTGTAGTTCTTTATTACGAGAATGATAAACAGTCGTAGGGGGTCATTAATTTGTGGCGTGGGTGATCGCAAAGATGGCTGCCTGGCAGAGACGGCGCTCAGCCGGTCCGGCAGGAACGTTCCATCCATACGAACTAGGGTCTGGGATCCAGTTCGATCAGTCCCTTCCTGATAGCCAGGATAGCGGCCTGTGTGCGGTCATATACTTGAAGCTTATGAAAGATATTTCGCACATGGTTTTTAACGGTCTTCTCGCTCAGATCCAGATTATTGGCAATTTCCTTGTTCGTCTTGCCGTCCGCGACCAAGCGGAGGACAGTGATCTCCCGCTCCGTTAGATCGTGCTCGACCCATCCTGGCTTCTTTCCTTTTTTCTGGGACATTAACGAGAACTCCGCCAGGATCTTGCTCGCCACAGAGGGGTGGATCAGCGACTCGCCCTTGTAGATTGCTCGAATAGCAGCGACGATCTGAGAGGACTCGGAATCCTTCAAGAGATAGCCAGTGGCGCCAGCGCGGACCAAATCGAAAATGTATTGCTGCTCGTCATACATGGTCAGGGCCACGATCCCGATGTGAGGGAACTCGCGTTTAATCTGTCTGGTCGCTTCGACCCCTCCCATCCTGGGCATGCTCACATCCATCAGCACGACATCAGGGACGAGGGTCTTCACTTTTTCGACGGCTTCCATGCCGTCCTGGGCTTCGCCCACGATCAGGATGTCGTCTTTCGTCTTGAGGATCGCGGCCAGTCCTTCGCGGACCACCCGATGATCGTCCGCGATGAGCACCTTAATCTTTTCCATCGAGTATCGTCTCCTTTTTTACGAGCGGGACGTCAACGACGATGGTCGTGCCGCACCCTTTCTTCGATTCGATTTTGCCTTCGCCGCCGACGAGCCGCGCTCGTTCTAGGATGCCGCGAATCCCGAAGTGGTCCCATTTGTCAGGGTCGCGCAGAACGGTGTCCATGTCGAATCCCACGCCATTATCCCCGATGGTGACCCGGAGGCGTTCAGGGTCGATGTCCAGGCCCACGGTGACCCGGGTCGCCTTCGCGTGCCGCTCTACGTTGCTGAGGGCTTCTTGCACAATGCGAAACAGAAAAATCTTGGTGCGAGGGACCAGGATCTGCTCATCGCCGGACACGCGGAACTGCGTCTTGATGTGATACTGCGTCTCGTACGAGGTGAGATAGTTTGTGAGGGCCGGGAGCAGCTCCATCTTGTCATAGTGGAGAGGGCGGAGATTGAAAATGACTTGCCGCGCTTCCTGAATGGCCAGTTTGAGCTGGGCTTTGCTTTCGCGCAAAGTGGCCAGGCTGGCTTTCGGATTTTTTCGAATCAATTGCTGGCTCAGGTCCAGCTTGAAGTTCACGCCGGCCAAACTTTGCACGAGGCCATCGTGCATTTCGCAGGCGATGCGGGTCCGTTCCTCCGTGACTGCTACACTGGTTTCCTTGACGTAGAGTCGATAGAGCGATTGATATTTATTTAAAGTCTTCTCGATCTCTGCCGTCGCGCGGATGCGGGCTCCGATGAGCTCCCACATGAATTTTGCGCTGGCCCCGCCGATGATTGTGACGTCCATGCGGTGAAATTCTTGGAGTAGTTTCCAGACCGTGGCATCGCCCGACACGTCGATAATGAGATCCACGCGCTCGAGATTCAGGAGTTTGCGGTAATCACGGGTCACGGGAATGCCAAGCTGCTTTGCCAGGGCGATGCCAGGGGCATTTTTCTGGACTTCGGCCACGCCCACGATTTGTACGAGCGGGTCCGACGCAAAGATTTCGATTAGCGCTGTGCCGCCTCGGCCTGCGCCGATGATTCCCACATGCGTGCTGCTGAGCGCTTGAGCTTTACGTGGTCGTCTTGGAAGTTTGGTCTTGGTTATCGGCATCGTGGCGCCTACGAACTGAAAAATTGTACCATGTCGTTGACAGGCTGAGCATGAAAGGGTCGAGAGAGGACGAGAGGGCTGGTTCCGCGGAACTCACCGGTCTCGGCGTTGCTGGGCCAACGTTCTCAGCTCGTCCATAAACTGGTCAATGTCTTTGAATTCGCGGTAGACCGACGCAAAGCGCACATAGGCGACCTGATCCAGCTGATGCAGCTCTTTCATCAGCTCTTCGCCCACGATCCGGCTTTCAATTTCCGTTTCGCCCATCTCCTGAATGCGCTTTTCGATGCGATCCGTGACGGTTTCGATCGTGGCGGTGCTGATGGGGCGTTTTTCGCAGGCTTTCTTGAGACCGGCAAGAATTTTGGATCGGTCGAAGGATTCTCGGCGGCCGTCTTTTTTTACCACTACTGGGAGGATTTCCTCGACGCGTTCGTAGGTGGTATAGCGGCGTTTGCAGACGAGACATTCGCGGCGACGGCGAATAACCTCGCCTTCCTTCGCCATACGCGAGTCGACCACTTTATCTTCGAGTTCATTGCAGAACGGACATTTCACAGGTGGTGATCCTGTCCCATCTGACGTGGGTTAGTAGGTATGAAAAATCGGGAAGCGGTTGCAAAGAGCTTTAGCCTGCGCGCGGACCTTCTCGAGCATCGCGGGATCTTGCCGATGCTGCAGGACTTGGTCGAGCAAATCCACAATCTCTTTCATCTCGGCTTCGCGCATGCCACGGGTCGAGACGATGGGCGTTCCCAGTCTGATACCGCTAGCCACGGCGGGCGGCCTCTCGTCGTAGGGCACGGCATTTTTATTCACGATAATGCCCGCGGCATCCAGGGCTGCATCCGCTTCTTTTCCTGTAATGCCCTTGTTCGTCAGGTTCACTAACATGAGATGCGTATCCGTGCCGCCCGAGACAATCTTGTAGCCACGGTCGAGGAGCCCCTGGGCCAGCACCTTGGCATTAGCGATGACCTGCTGTTGGTACCGTGTGAAAGACGGTGAGAGAGCCTCCTTGAAGGCTACGGCCTTGGCCGCGATTACATGCATCAAGGGGCCGCCTTGCATGCCGGGGAAGATGAACTTGTCGACGGCCTTGGCATGCTCCGCTTTGCACATGACGACGCCACCGCGCGGCCCGCGCAAGGTTTTGTGCGTGGTCGTGGTGACAAAGTCGGCATAGGGCACAGGATTAGGATGGAGGCCCGCCGCGATCAGGCCGGAGATGTGGGCCATATCGACCATGAGATAGGCGCCGACTGATTTGGCGATCTGCTGGAACCTCGGGAAGTCGAGGGTGCGGGCATAGGCGCTGGTGCCCACGACGAGCATGCGGGGCCGGCATTCTTCCGCCAACTTTTGCACCGCGTCATAGTTGATGGTCTCGGTCTCGCGGTCCACTCCGTAGGAGAAGGCGCGAAAGAGGATCCCTGAAAAGTTGACCTTGCTGCCGTGCGTGAGATGGCCGCCTTGGGCGAGGTCCATGCCCAAGATGGTATCGCCGGTCTTAAGCACGGAGAAGTAGGCCGCCATATTGGCTTGCGAGCCTGAGTGCGGCTGCACGTTCACATGTTCCGCGCCGAAAATTTGCTTGCACCGCTGGATGGCCAGATCCTCGACGGTATCCACATGCTGACAGCCGCCGTAGTACCGCTTGCCCGGGTACCCCTCGGCGTATTTATTGGTCATGAGGGAGCCTTGCGCGGCCAGGACGGCGGGACTGGCAAAGTTCTCCGAGGCGATCAGCAGCAGCTTGTCGCGCTGCCGCTCTTCCTCTGCGGCAATCGCGGCATAGACATCCGGGTCTGTGGCCTTGAGTGCGTCCAAAGAATCGACCGCGTATTTCATCACAACTCGTTCCCTCTTAGGCCTCGGAGGGGGCCGCTTCGGCTTCGTGCTTCTTTACCACGTGGATTGCGACGGTTGCGGTTACGTCACGGGGCAGCTTGATCGGAACCGTCACGGTGCCGAGATCTTTGATCGGCTGGTCCAGCTGGATCTTACGCCGATCCACCGTAAAGCCTTTTTGCGCCAATGCTTCCGCAATGTCCTTGGCCGTGACGGCCCCGAACATCTTGTCGTCCTTGCCGACTTGGGCCTGGATAGTTATGGCCACGGCTGAGATGCTCTTGGCGTGGGCTTCGATCTCCGACTTTTCCTTCTTTGCTCGTTCGCCGGCGACGCGCTTGATATGCTCAAACGCCTTGATGCTGCGACTGTCGGCTAGAACGGCTTTTTTGCGCGGAAGTAAGAAATTGCGTGCGTATCCGTTTTTTACATCGATGAGATCGCCGAGATGGCCGACCCCTTCCATCGTCTCTTGTAGAATAACTTTCATGCCCCTAACTCCTTCTGTTGGAAAGGGAGTGAGCATACTGGGGAGGAGGGAAAAAGTCAATTCGCGAAAGGAGATTCTTCACTTTTGCAGCAACAATAATGGTTTTCTGAGCCGTGTTCTCTGTGAGGGTCAGTGCTGAGGGCCGGCGCCCCCCTGCACTCACCGGGCTGGCTCCGTCTCGCCGGTGATTGCGTTGACATGCTGAGGGCCCGATGGTACCGTCCTCGCCCATGCTGAACGTCAAATTTACTTGTGTATGTTGGGCGATCGCTCTTAGCTACGGTTTGTTGTCCGTGCCTCTGGTTCTTGCCGCTCCGTCGGCCGAGTCCCTTAACATCGTGGTGACGATTCCCGTTTTAAAGGACTTGACCGAACAGGTCGGTGGCCCCCATGTCCATGTCACGTCCCTGCTGAGCGGTTATGAAAATGAACATACCTATTCGCCGAAACCGAGCGATTTGGTCGCGGTTCGGAAGGCCCGGCTGCTGTTTCAAGTCGGTATCGGCCTCGAGGTTTGGGTCTCTTCGCTGGTCAAGAATGCCGGCAGTCCATCACTACTGGTCGTGACGACTTCCAAAGGCATTGCGCTGCTTCAGGATATAGAACATGAGGGTGCGGCTCATGGTGGTGCAGGGGGCGAACGAGGTAATCCCCACATCTGGATGGACCCTGAGAATGCCATGGTGATGCTGCAGCACATCGCCGACACGCTCATCGCGGTTGATCCGGCTCATGCGGCAGAGTATGAGGCTAACCAGGCTGCCTACCTCCGGAAGCTGGACCAACTACGAGGAGAGTTGAATGAACGGGTTGCGCATGTGGCCGACCGGCGATTTATCGCCCAGCATCCAGCCTGGCCGTACTTCGCGAAACGGTTTGGCTTCCAGATCGTTGGCATGATCCAGTCCCAATCAGGCAGTGAGCCATCGGCGCGCCAGTTGCACAGCTTGATTGCCACCATCAAAAAAGACCGGATCAAGGTTGTGGTGGGTGAAGTGCAGTTGAGTCGAAGGATCCCCGAGCTCTTGGCGAAAGAGACCGGTGCCCGAGTCGTGGTACTCACCACGCTTCCCGGAGGACTTCCGCACACGGAGACCTACCTCGACATGCTCCGTTATAATGTGCTCCAATTGGCCAACGCATTAAACGGGCCTTAGCTGAACGTCAAAATGTCCAAAGGTCATAGCGTCGTCGGTGGGAAGATTAGGAGACGTGAAGATTTTCGAACGCGATGACTTTCAGACCTCTCATTATGTCGACCCCCATCATACATTTCGATCATGCGACCTTTGGGTTCCCCAGCGTCATTGCGCTTGAGGATATTTCGCTCGAGATTCAATCGGGCGAGTTCGTGGGGGTGATTGGGCCCAACGGGTCCGGAAAGACAACCCTCTGCCGCGCGGTTCTCGGCTTGCTAGCGCCACTCAAGGGCCACCTGAGAATTTTCGATTGCGCCTGCGATGAGCTGCGCTGTCACCATCGGGCTAAGATCGGCTACCTTCCGCAGAAGGGCGTGGTCGATCGTAACTTTCCCGTCACAGTTCTGGAAACGGTCATGATGGGACGGTACGGTGCTCTCGGTTTGTTTACACGGCCATCGGAGAAGGATCGCAAGATCGCGCTGGAAGCGTTGGCGCACGTGGGGATGGAGGACCATCGCGATAGCGCGCTCGGCCACCTTTCCGGAGGCCAGCAGCAGCGGGTTTTTATCGCGCGCGCTTTGGCTCAGCAGCCTAAGGTGTTATTACTCGACGAGCCGACGACGGGGCTGGATATCACCACGCAGCACAATGTCGTCGAGCTGGTGCGGCATCTCCATGAAAAGTTGGGGTTGACCGTTCTGCTCATCACCCATGACATCAATATGATCCGCTCGCATGTGGATAGGCTCGTGCTTCTCAAGACCAGGCTTTATGCAGCGGGGCCTCCTGCTGAGGTTCTGAAGCCGGAGATCCTTAGCCAGGTTTACGGAAAAGATCTGGTGATTACGGAGCGGGACACCATTATCGTGCAAGATTACCATAACCACCATCACTGACCATGCTTGATCTGCTCGCCTACGATTTTATTCAACGTTCTCTACTGGCGGCTGTGCTCGTCGGGGCCCTGTGCTCGACGATCGGGGTGTTCGTCGTGTTGCGGGGGCTGGCCTTTATGGGAGCCGGCACGGCCCATGCGGCCTTTGCAGGAGTCGCGTTGGGTTATCTTATGGGTTGGCCTCCACTGCTCATGGCCATTCTTTTCGGCCTTGCTACGGTCTGGATCACGGGCTGGGTGGAAGAAAAAGGCCGGATGAAGTTGGATGTCTCCATTGGCATTCTCTATACCGCGGCCATGGCCCTGGCGATTCTCTTTATCGGTCTGATGAAGGCCTATAACGCCGAGGTCTACGGCTATTTGTTTGGGAATGTGTTGGCCGTGACGAGCGAGGAGCTCCGCACCATTGCCGGATTGAGCATTGTCGTCATCAGTGCAATCGTGCTTTTCTCGAAAGAGCTGTACTTCATCGCCTTCGACCAGGAAATGGCTGCAGCCTCTGGTGTGCCAGCCCGGCGGATATTTTTTCTCTTGCTGACCTTAGTGGCCCTCACGGTGGTGATTTCACTCAAGACCGTCGGTGCGATCCTCGTGTTTGCGATGATCCTGATCCCGGCATCCACCGCTTACCAGCTGACACATAGTCTCTCGACGTTGACCTGGTACTCGGTCCTCATCGGCATTGCCTGCTCAGTGGGGGGCGTGCTGATCTCTTCGTATTGGGATATCCCCTCCGGTCCTGCCATTGTGTTGCTGGCCACGCTGTTCTTTTTTATCGCGGTGCTTTTGTCCCCCAAGAGACAGCGTCGGACCCTTGCCAGGACCTAAAGAGCCATTCGGCGGAGTTCATGCGACAGATTGGCAGAGAGAAACGAGAGAGTGGCGAGGGGCCTATTCCTAACGATCCTGTTTGGATCTGGCCCAGACCATTCCGGTCTGTTCCTTCGAACTGAAGCCGAGTTTTTCATAAAAACCTGGCATGCGGGTGCAGAGCCAGAAGAGTTCGACTTTTTTTAGGCGGGGATGGCTTAAGATGCGCTGAACGATATCGGCGCCTATGCCCTGCCTTTGGTAGCCCTTGTCGACGATCACATCCCAGATGGTTGCGCGGTAGACATAGTCCGTTAGGACCCGTCCGAATCCGATCAGTAGGTCGCCGTCCCAGGCCGTCACCACCACATCGGTATGCCGCGACATCTCACGCGCGTCTTCAATGGTCCGTCCTTTAGACCAAGGGGCTTGCTGGTAGAGGCGGACGAGCTTGGCTGGATCGAGGTTTCTCTTCTCGGCGAAAGTGATGGCAGGCTTGAGGGTTGGGGGCATCTTGTACTAGATTATCTCCTGGCTACAGTAATTTAAAACAGGCGGAGTGTACGAGGAACATTATGACAACGCAAGTCCGTAGCTGCACTAAGTGTTTTCAGCTCATGTGGCTCACTGGGGAGCAGTATGAACTCCTCGATGAAACGACCATTCGAGCTAAGTGCCCGCACTGTGGATCAGCCGTTCGCTTCTCGCTCGTCTCGCAGGGTGAGAACGCAGCCGGCCCAAAGATGGGTCACTGATTTAATAGCTGTTAGCATACAGCGATCAGCTCTCAGCCTTAAGATGTTCTCTTCGGATGTCCTTCCGGTTCAAAACCTCAGGGCTAATGGCTAAAAGCTTCCCGCTCAGTCACATTCCCCGCCCTGCCCCGTCAAGCTCAGGCTTATTGCCCGGCAGAATTTTATTTAGCGTCGCTCGATATTCGCCGGTGCGTTTTTCATCGATCCGCCCTATTTCAATTTCCTTATCTCGCTGCATTCGCTCCAGATGGTCGAGGACTGCGAGAAGAGGCTGGACGGAGCCGAGGAGGCGGCCGACCTCGAAGGCCTCCAGCGATTCGACAAATAGTTCGTTGAGACCCTTATAAGCGGTTCCGGTGCTTTGGCTCCGGAACCGGGAGACGATGTCTTCATACTCCTCGACCGCTTCGAACTTGGGCTTTACCCCGGTCGGCACAGCCGACAGGTGCACGATCGGCGGCAGTTTGGCCGCATACACTTTCAGATGGGCCACCAGTCCACCTATGGCGTCGAGTACATCGGCAGTCTGCATAGAGTCCTCCTTCGAGGGGGCATCGCTTACGCCAAGTCGTGAGACCTGTCAAGACTTCTTCGCGCTGGGAGGAGGCGTGAGCCTGTCGAGCGCCTGAAACACCTCTTCCATATCCGAGGGGAGCGCCTTTGTATATTCATGAAATTCACCGGTCGAGGGATGTTTGAACCCCAGGGTCCTCGCATGCAACATCACGCGGGGTATCTCCGCTCCCTCGACCTCACAGACTTTCTTCCCTCCATAGGTCTGATCTCCCAAAATCGGATGGCCCAGAGAGGTTAGGTGGACTCGGAGCTGGTGCGTCCGGCCTGTGCGTGGATACAAGAGCACATGAGCGGCCAGTTTGCCAAAGCGGTGGTCGACCTTGTATTCCGTCACGGATTCTTTGGGCCGCGCCGTGTGGGCGGAGAACTTCTTTCGTTCTTTCTTGTCGCGACCGATGGCCAGATCGATTAACCCATGGCCTTTTTTCGGTACGCCTAAGATCAGCGCTTCGTATACTCTGGTGATCGTATGGTGCTTGAATTGAGCGGATAGGAGGCGATGGGCCTCATCGGTTTTGGCGATCACCATCACGCCGGAGGTATCCTTGTCCAGCCGATGGACCAGTCCTGGCCGTTCCTTTCCCCCGATCGTCGACACTGTGCCGCCGGAAGTTTGGAAATGGTGGAGGAGAGCATTGACCAGGGTACCGGCCCAATGGCCTGGCGCAGGATGGACGACCAAGCCGGATGGTTTGTTCAGGAGCAGCAATACATCGTCCTCGTAGAGGATCTCCAGAGGGATGGCCTCGCCCTTGAGGTCAAGCGGTTCTGCCTTGGGAATGTCGAAGGCAATGCTGTCGCCTGGTTTGATCTTTTGGCTGGGCTTGACGGCCTGACCGTTGATCCTGACACGCCCTTGCCCGATCAGCCGCTGTAGGGCCGACCGCGATAATTTGGGCTCGCGATTGACCAGAAAGACATCCAACCGTTTGGGCTGCTCGCCGGCCGTCACGACAAACTCTGTCACCATAGATACATGGCCCCCACCAGTTCGTTGAGGTCACGCTACTGTAGAGAGCGGCTCAATTGCAATCAGAGGCTTCTCGATCTGGGCTCCTCGTCTTTGGTTGGGGCGAAGCTATTGTCCCAAGGTTGGCTCGATGTAGGAGGGAGAAAACTATGCGATGGAGGGACCGCTTCATCAAGAGTCCGGACGCTCGGTGTTGCTTTAGGATTTTTTTATCAGGACTCAAGGATGGGGTCTAGGCTTCGTTGGCTTTGACTTGGGCGGTTGTCCCGCAGATTGCTTGAGCTTGGCGAGGTTTTGCTCCTGTTCGTCAATCTTTCGCTTGAGTCGATCGATTTCCTCCTGCAAGGAGCGTAGCCCCGTGACGCTACATCCTGAACGGAGACAAAGCTCTACGGTGTTTACTGTTGTGCTGCTGGATGAGCTGAGAGGGACGTCAGTGGCTGGTCTTGCGAGCTCGGTCAGCGATCTTTTTGCGGAGACGGGCTTTTTCGAGACTGATCTCTGCTTCTTTGACTTCGGAGGGGAGGCCGCCGGCCTTGAGTCGTTCTTCGGCCTTCTCGAATGAAGCCTGAGCCTGTTCCACATCCATGTCCTCGGCCTTCTCCGCGATCTCGGCCATGATGGTCACTTTGGTCGGGGTGACTTCTGCGTAACCCCAGAGGACCGCCATGTAGTTGGTCTGATCCCCGACGCGATAGCGAAGCTCACCGATGCGTAGCGTAGAAAGGAAATGGCAATGTCCCGGTAAGACGCCGAACTCACCCTCTGAGCCCGGAGCGATGACCTCATCCACCTGCTGGCTCAAGAGCAACTTATCCGGCGTCACCACTTCTAGCAAAATCTTCCCAGCCATTCTTTCCTCGTGAAACGTGAAAGGTTAGAGGTAAAAAATGAAACAGATTGAGAGGGCGTTCCTCGCGTTTCACTTTTCACGCTGTACGTTTCAGGCTGCTAAACTTTCACTCCCATTTTTTCCGCCTTGGCAATCACTTCTTCAATCGGGCCGACCATGTAGAAAGCCTGTTCCGGGAGGTGATCGTATTTGCCTGCAAGAATTTCCTTGAAGCTTCGGACCGTATCCTTGAGCTTCACGTACTTGCCTGGGGAGCCGGTAAAGGCTTCGGCGACGTGGAACGGCTGTGACAGGAAGCGCTGAATCTTTCGCGCCCGGGCTACCGCCATCTTGTCATCCTCCGACAATTCGTCCATGCCGAGAATGGCGATGATGTCCTGGAGGTCTTTGTACCGTTGCAAGACGGATTGCACGCCTCTCGCGACTTTATAATGATCCTCGCCGATGACTTGGGGATCGAGAATTCGTGAGGTGGAGTCGAGCGGATCGACGGCTGGGTAGATACCCAGCTCAGCCAATTGCCTCGACAACACGGTGGTCGCGTCCAAGTGGGCGAAGGCCGTGGCCGGCGCTGGGTCGGTTAGGTCGTCGGCCGGCACGTAGATGGCTTGGACCGAGGTGATCGATCCCCGCTTGGTCGAGGTGATGCGTTCTTGGAGTTGTCCCATCTCGGTCGAGAGGGTCGGCTGATAACCGACGGCGGAGGGCATACGACCGAGCAAGGCGGACACTTCCGAACCGGCTTGGGTAAACCGGAAGATATTGTCCACGAAGAGCAGCACGTCCTGATTCTCTTCGTCGCGGAAATATTCCGCCACAGAGAGGCCGGTCAAGGCGACCCGCAGACGGGCGCCCGGCGGCTCGTTCATCTGTCCATAGACCAGCGAGACTTTCGACTTGCTGAAGTCCTTGGGATCGATGACCTTCGACTCCTGCATTTCGTGCCAGAGGTCGTTACCTTCACGGGTCCGCTCACCGACGCCGGCGAATACGGAGTAGCCGCCGTGGTGCAAGGCGATGTTGTTGATGAGCTCCATGATGATGACGGTCTTCCCGACTCCGGCGCCGCCGAAAAGGCCGACCTTGCCGCCCTTGCTGTAGGGCTCGAGAAGGTCGATGACCTTGATGCCGGTTTCGAGAACTTCGGTCTTGGTGTCCTGATCTTCGAGTCTCGGTGCCGGCCGGTGGATGGGATAGGTCTTGGCTGTTTTGATCGGGCCCATCTCATCGACCGGTTCGCCTAACACGTTCATCAGTCGGCCCAATGTTTCACGGCCCACCGGCACGGAAATTGGTGCCCCAGTATCATGCACATCCATCCCGCGGGTGAGACCGTCGGTCGTGGACATCGCGATGCCGCGGACGCGGTTTTCACCAAGATGCAGCGCGACTTCAAGCGTGATGCGGACGGGGGGGGTGCCGGTCGCTTTATTCTCTTCTTGAAGTACTTTGATCGCGTTGTAAATGTTCGGCAGTTGTCCGGGAGGAAACTCCACGTCGACGACTGGTCCGATGACCTGAATAACTTTTCCTATGCTCACGGCTCACTCCTTCTTCAACGTGGCGGACTATTTCAGCGCTTCGGCGCCGCCGACGATATCCATCAGTTCTTTAGTAATCGCGGTCTGGCGGGTCTTGTTGTAATGCAAGGTCACTTTCTTGATCAGCTGTCCTGCGTTGCGCGTCGCGCCGTCCATGGCCGCCATGCGGGCGCCATGTTCCGCCGCGGCCGATTCCAACAGAATACGAAACGTCTGCACCTGAAAATGTTTCGGGATAAAGACATTCAAAAGTTCGGCTTCGTCCGGCTCATAGAAGTAACTGCCGCCGGTCGTGCCCTCCGCCTGCGCGGCCCCAAACTCGGCTGCGGTATCGACGGGGAAGAGTTTCTCCACGATTACGCGTTGTTGAATGGCGGATTTGAATTCATTATAGACGATGTAGAGCTCGTCGAAGGTGCCCTTGACGAAGTGGTCGGTCAGGTCGCCGCCGATATCCATGGCATGTTCGAACGTCAGTTTATCGAAGATGCCGGTCCATTCTTGTCTGATCGGCCAGGTGCGGCGTCGGAAATAGTCGCGGCCCTTACGCCCCACGATGCTCAAATTGACCTGCATGCCGCGGGCTTCGCATTCCCGCACGAATTCCGAAGTCTTTCTCGCGATATTGCCGTTGAACCCGCCGCATAGACCGCGATCGCTTGTGATGACGAGGACTTCGACCTTCTTGCCCTCGCGTTTTTGCAGCAGGGGGTGAGAGGCTCGGTTCACACGTTGGCTCAAGTTGCTGAGCACGCCGCGCATTTTCAAGGCATAGGGCCGCGCCGCCAGAATGCGGTCCTGTGACCGTTTCAGCTTGGCCGCGGCCACCATCTTCATGGCCTTGGTAATCTTCTGCGTATTTTTAAATGCCGCAATTTTACGACGTAGCGATTGAAGACTCGGCATGGTGTCTGTGCTTTCGGCAATCAGGCGTTCGCGTTCAGCTCACGGCTGACGGCGAGGCGCCGCGGCTACTTGGCGCCGTATCCCATCTTCTGTTTAAAGGTCGTGATGATCTCTTTCAGTCTGGCGCCAACCTTGTCGTCAATTTTTCCGATGCTGGCGATTTCTTTTTTCAGCTCTGGATGGTGGTGCTGGACATAATGCAGCAGGTCAGCTTCGAACTGTTGCACTTTGTCGACGGCGACATCATCCAGGTATCCGTTGACGCCGGAGTAAATCGATAGCACTTGGTCGGCCACCGGCATCGGCTTGTATTGACCCTGCTTGAGCAATTCCACCATGCGTACGCCGCGCGCGAGCTGCATCTGAGTGGCCTTGTCGAGTTCGCTGCCGAACTGTGAGAAGGCGGCCATTTCGCGATATTGCGCAAGGTCGAGCCGAAGGGTACCAGCCACCTGTTTCATGGTCTTGATCTGGGCCGAACCTCCGACGCGGGAGACGGAGAGACCGACGTTAATTGCAGGGCGTATACCGGAGTAGAACAGATCGCTGCCAAGATAGATCTGCCCGTCGGTAATTGAGATGACGTTGGTCGGAATATAGGCGGACACGTCGCCAGCTTGCGTTTCAATGATTGGCAAGGCGGTGAGGCTTCCCCCTCCGAGTGCATCACTGAGTTTAGCCGCGCGTTCCAGCAGCCGCGAGTGCAGATAGAACACGTCGCCAGGATAGGCTTCGCGGCCCGGTGGACGACGGAGCAAGAGCGACAACTGGCGATAGGCCACGGCATGTTTGGAGAGATCATCGTAGACAATCAGGGCATGCTTGCCGTTATCCCGGAAATATTCGCCGATGGCTGCGCCGGAAAAGGGTGCCAGGTACTGCATGGGCGCGGCATCGCTGGCGGTGGCTGCGACCACGATGGTGTATTCCATCGCGTGGTTCTCTTCGAGCGTCTTGACGACGCGAGCCACGGTAGAGCGTTTTTGTCCGATGGCGACATAGATGCAAAATACGTTGAGGCCTTTTTGGTTGATGATCGTATCGACGGCGATGGCGGTCTTGCCGGTTTGTCGGTCGCCGATGATCAGCTCACGCTGGCCGCGGCCGATGGGGATCATGGCATCGATGGCCTTGATCCCGGTCTGCAGGGGCTCGCGCACGGATTGGCGTGTGTTCACGCCGGGGGCCACGACTTCGATGCGGGAAGAGAGGGTTGAATTGATCGGGCCCTTGCCGTCAATGGGCTGTCCGATGGCGTTGACCACACGGCCGATCAAGGCTTCGCCGACCGGCACCTCGGCAATGCGTCCCGTACGTTTGACCGGATCGCCCTCCTTGACCCCGACGTCATCGCCCATGAGTACGGCGCCGACATTGTCTTCTTCCAGGTTGAGAGCGATCCCGTAGAGGCCGCCCGGGAATTCGAGCATTTCGCCGGCCATCGCGCCGTCTAGACCATAGACCTTGGCGATTCCGTCTCCGACCTGGATGACGGAGCCGGTCTCCTTGACGTCGACCTGTTTGTCGAAGCCCTTGATCTTTTCTTTGATAATCGAACTGATTTCTTCTGCCTTGATCTGCATGGCTACTCCTTAGTCAACAAACTCTGCATCGCCTGTAACCGCTCACGGATAGTGCTATCGACCACCGTGCTCCCGAGCTGAATCTGAACGCCGGCCAGATGGCGGGCGTCCGTGCGAAAGGTCACGTCAACCTGACGTTTGAGCATCTCGCGCAAACGAGTGCTAATTCGGTCTTGTTCCGCTGAGGGCAGGGCCGCCGCGGAGGACAAGGTAATTTGCTGGGTGCCTTTCGACTCATCGGCTAGTTTGGCGAAGGCCTCGGCGATTTCAGGGAGAAAGCCTACGCGATTTTTTTTCACCAACTGCGAGAGAAAGGTTTTTCCAACCGGCGGACATCCCAGGCGTGAGGCAAGTTCTGCGAGGACGGCGATTTTTTCTTCGGCGCCGAAGCTCGGTGAGGCCACGACATGGCGTAGAGAAACGGAGTCCTTGGTTGCGTTCCCCAGCGCTATGAGGGCGGTGCGGGTTGACTCAATCGTGGAGACGTCGAGTAGCTCAAAGAGCGCCCGTGCGTAACGTCGCGCAACTGCTGTCTTTATCACTATACAGGTCCGTTCGTTCTTCTTTTTGGCAAAAGGGAAACCTTCGTGCATGTGCGCGAAAAGTGGCGGGCCAAGTTAGCATTGGCAGCGGAGAACTGTCAATACGATGCTGCGGGCGCGAAAGAAGTTAGAGCGATTGGATGATGCCGCCGCCGAGTACGCGATCTTCTCGATAGAAGACGGCGGACTGTCCCGGGCTTAAGGCGCGCTGTGGCTCGTGGAAGAGAATGCGAAGGGCGCCATCTGAAAGGGGCTGGAGGGTTGCAGGGGCTGCGGGCGTGGCATAACGGACCTTCACCATTACGCCCGTTGCGCCAGTGAGGAGAGTGGGGTCGAAGAGGTTTAGGTCCGCAATATCGCATTGATCGCGGCGGAGCGACTCCTCCGTCCCGAGGACAACCGTATTGGTGGCGGGCTGGACCTGTTGAACATATAGCCTGCGGCCTGTTGCAACTCCGAGGCCCCGTCGTTGGCCCGGCGTGTAGAAGGCGATCCCTTCGTGATCACCTAAATGTCGTCCCTCTTCGTCCACAAAGGGCCCGGATTTCTTGGCGGCGGGGGCTTCTTTTTCGATGAAGGTCCGGTAATCGCCGTGGCTTACGAAGCAGATTTCCTGGCTCTCCTTCAATTCGTCCACAGGAAGGCCCAGGGCGTCTGCTTCTTTCCAGACATCGGCCTTTTGCATCTCCCCTACGGGAAAGAGTAGGCGAGAGAGCCAGGGTTGACGGAGCCGATAGAGAAAGTAGCTCTGGTCTTTCTTGGGATCAGTCGCCCGGTGGAGAGTCGGGAGACCTTCAGATGAGCCGATGCGGACATAGTGGCCGGTGGCGACAAAATCGATGCCGCGCGCGTCCGCTAGTTCGATGAGACCGCGTAGCTTGACGCGCTCATTGCACCGAACGCAGGGGTTGGGTGTGGTGCCGTCGAGATAGCCGGCCAAAAAGTCGTCGATGACACCGGCACGAAATGCTTGTCTGGTATCGACGACCTCATGCGGAATTTTCAACGTCTGCGCCACATAGCGGGCGATGCCGACCTTGCAACAGCCGCGCTCCTCCCATTTCTTGGAGGCCGTGACCGTTTCGTCTTCGTGTTCCCAGACCTGAAGCGTGACGCCCTGGACGTCGAAGCCCTGGCGAACCAGGAGCGCTGCCGCGACGGAGCTGTCTACTCCACCGCTCATGCCGAGAAGAACTGTTGGACGAGTCATAAGGGCTATTGTACTGAGTGGGGAACGAAAGAACTAGGGGGCCGGTCGTTAATGTGAGAATGCGGCAAGACCTGGGGCGCGCCGATCGGCAGGGCAGGTTTCAGAATCTGAATTTTTTCGTGGCGGTGATCATGCCGTTGGTCTTGTCGCTATTGATGAGTGTGTCGGTCGATAAGAGGCCGTTCATCCCCGCATGCTCCCCGACGATCAGCGTCCCAATGCTGGGATTTCGCCCTCGACATGACCGTCGATCTGCATGGTCCCGTGAACGTTGTCACCCTCTTGAAGTTCATGCTCTTGAACATAAGCGTGAAGTTCTCGTGGGCGGATTCGGCGTGCGGACCCCCTCGTCATTGTCCACATCATGGCCTCCCGCGGCGAGGTCTGTTCGCGCACAGCCCATTGCTACAGCGAAGAAGAAAATATATACTTAAGTATATATTTTATCTATTCGCACGTTTCAATTCTGGCTGGGCGATGACGCCAACTTCACGCGCCAGGATTTCTCGGGGAAGCGCGAGCTAGTGCTAACGTTTCACCGTGACCGCAATCCCGCATGCCCAGAGTAGACAGTACGGACGAGCTCAATGATGAGCGAGAGAGCAATAAATATGTCCTGGCTAGTAGGAGTTTTAAGAGGCACAAATGGGTGTGAATTAGCGCAGAAGAGTTTCAAGAATTCCGTCAAGTTCCGGGGCTGAGAAGTAGTGAATAACAATTTTCCCGCCGCGTCGTCCTTTTTGGATCGAGACTTTGGTGCCTAGTCGTTTTTGCAGCCGCTCTTGAACGTCTGCCCAGGGTGTCCGGCGTAGATCTTTGGTCATGCGATTCTTTGCAATTGGCGAGGCCTCTACGAGTTTTTCCGTCTCTCTCACCGATAATGCTTTGGCGATCACGAGCTTGGCGACTCGAAGCTGCTCACTCGAACTTGGGAGACCAAGAATAACCTTCGCATGGCCCATGGAAAGCTGGTTCAGTTCAATGAGCTGTTGAATTTCTGATGGCAGATTGATGAGCCGTACGATATTGGCGATAGAGGATCGTTCACACCCGACTCGCTGCGCAATTGTGTCCTGCGTGAGCCCAAATTCGTTCATCATCCGATGGTAGGCTCTAGCCATTTCCATGGGGTTGAGGTCTGCCCGCTGAAGATTTTCTACCAGCGCCAGGACGACGGATTCTTCATCTCCGCAATTGCGAATGACCGCTTGAATCGTGTCGAGTCCCGCATCTTTCGTCGCGCGCCAGCGTCGTTCACCGGAAATAAGTTCGTAGATTCCGTTGCCCTTGCGGCGCACCAAAATTGGCTGCAACAATCCGCTTTGCTTCAGTGAGGCCGTGAGCTCCGCCAGTTCCTGCGGCGCAAACGTCTGTCTCGGCTGATACCGGTTGGGCACAATCGCATCGACCCGCAGATACTGAACCTCCGGCATGTCCCGCGTGGACGCAGGTTTGGCGGCAGGCAACAACGCGTCGAGCCCTCTACCGAGCGCTTTTTTCTCCATGGCTTACAAACTCCTTGGCTAAAGACAAATAGGCCTGCGCCCCTGCCGACGCGACGTTATACAGCATGGCTGGACGACCGTAACTTGGAGCCTCGGCGAGCGTCACATTGCGGGGGATTACGGTGTTATAGACGACGTCTTTAAAATGTGCCCGAACTTGCTCAACTACTTGACGTGCCAACGTATTCCTTGCATCAAACATTGTCAAGACTATCCCTTCCAGTTGGAGATCCTGGTTGAATGATTGGCGGATTCGCTCGATGCTGCCGACCAACCGGCTGAGTCCTTCCATCGCATAATACTCGCATTGAACCGGGACTAAAATGGTGCGGGCTGCGACAAGGGCGTTTACCGTCAAGATTCCCAATGTTGGTGGGCAATCGAGGAAGATGACGTCGAACAATGGCTCGACGTCTCGCAGGAAACGTTGAAGCAGTTTTTCACGGTCCTCAACGTTCACCAGCTCTATTTCTGCCCCGGACAGGTCGGCATTTGCTGGCAAGAGCGATAGCCCATTTACTTCCGTGGTAAGCACGACGTCCTGAAACTTCACCCCATTGACCAGACAGTTATAGATCGTGGCCTGTAGGGCCCTTGGGTCGACTCCAAGCCCGCTGGTGGCATTCCCTTGCGGGTCCATATCAATGAGAAGGACCCGTTTGTCCAGCAGCGCGATGCCAGCGGCAAGGTTGACGGCCGTGGTCGTTTTTCCCACGCCACCCTTTTGATTTGCGATCGCAATAATTTTTGTCATTTGAAGTTAAATCGATCCTGTTCCACGTGGAACATAGACGTAAACAATTTATTATATTATGAATTACTACGTTCGAGCACTGCAATGACTCTTCTGCCAGACTCCTGCGGTAAAAGGAAAATTGTTTCATTGGCAAGATGGAATTCATCACCAAGTTCATGATTTTGGAGTGTTGCTGTTCGATACAGGACGACTTTCCCTTTCGGGCCCAATAAGGTAGGAGCATGTTTTCCTACCTCTTCAAACTTCAATGCTCGTAGGACAATCATGTCAACAGTCGGAGGAAGAGGTTTTTTAGCATATTGCTCGATAGTACCATTAAACGTTGATATTCCCAGGAGCCTTAAGAGGCCAATTACTGAATTAAGAAATGCACATTTTTTTTGAACTGGCTCAATAAGAACCAGCTGGAGGTCTGGTCTCATAATTTTCAATGGAATGCCGGGGAACCCCCCGCCAGACCCTATATCAAGCACCCGGGCCTGTTCAGGGAAATTTGTTGCAGCAAGCGCGGCAAGTGAGTCAATGAAATGCTTGATGATAATTTCATGAGGCTCGACGATTGCAGTGAGATTAATCGCCTTATTCCACTCAATAAGTTGAGCAAGATAACGTAGGAATTGCCCAGCCTGATCATCCTCTATAGTCAGTCCGATTTCTTTTGCGGCGCTAACTATGAATGTCTGTAATGCTTGTTTGTGTTCCACGTGGAACAATTACGTGAATCAGGAGATGAGGTCAAGGTATTCCGGTGCTGACCGAGAAATATCAGCATTTATGAGCTTAAGACGAGAGCTGCAAAAGATTGCCTTGGTTGGACTCTCCCCTGTGCCTTTCGAGTGCCACAAGGAGAAGCGAAATTCCCGCTGGTGTGACTCCTGAAATTCTCGATGCTTGTCCGATGGATGCCGGGCGTACTTTCTTCAATTTTTCACGAACTTCCCGTGAGAATCCAGTCGTTTTATCGTAGTCAAAGCTGAGTGGAATGGGCTTGGACTCAAGCTTTTTGAACCGCCCTATCTGTTGGAGCTGCCGCTTAATATAGCCAGAATACTTAATCTGTAGCTCTATTTCATCATATGTTTCAATATCTTGCACGGATTCAATCTCAAGCGCCTCCAAAAGATTCTTATAGCTAACACCCTGTCTCCGTAATAGCTGGGCAGCGGTGCAGGGCCCGGAGATTTCTTGGATCTGAATTTTCATTAAACGTTCACGAACGACTTCTGTGAGCCTGGGCCGAAACTCTTCGAGCCGTACCAGTTCTGATTCGATGGCTTCTTGTTTTATTTGAAACTTGGCATAGACCTCATCGGAGATCAGCCCGGCCTTTCGCCCAATGTCAGTTAATCGAAGATCCGCATTCCCGTGGCGCAGCAAGAGGCGATATTCTGCCCGCGAGGTGAACATACGATAGGGCTCACGCGCGTCCTTCGTAATAAGATCATCAATTAAAACGCCAATATAGGCCTGCGAACGATCCAGAATCAGTGGAGGCTCTTCGCGCAGTTTCAAGACTGCATTGATCCCCGCCATGAGACCCTGAGCCGCCGCTTCTTCATAGCCGGATGTCCCATTAATCTGTCCCGCATGGTAAAGACCGGCCAGAAGTTTTGTTTCCAGAGTCTGGTGCAATTGCCTGGGAGGAAAATAGTCATACTCAATCGCATAGCCAGGCTTCAGCATGGTGGCATGCTCCAATCCTGGAATCGTCTTGAGCATGGCGGCCTGTACATCGACCGGGAGGCTGGTGGAAATGCCGTTGGGGTAAAACTCGAGGCTTTCCAGCCCTTCCGGCTCGATAAAGATCTGATGCCGCTCTTTGTCGGCGAAGCGCACAACTTTATCTTCGATCGAGGGACAATAGCGGGGTCCTATTGATTCAATGATGCCGCTGTAGAGCGGCGACCGGTCCAGGTTGCGTTGGATCAACTCGTGAGTTGCGCGACTGGTATGAGTCAAATGACAGGGAAGCTGTCGGTTTACGATTCGCTCGGTGCGATACGAGAAGGGCGGAGGCGGATCATCGCCCGGTTGCGGTGCCATGACGGAAAAGTCGATGGTGGCTCCGTCCAGGCGAGGCGGTGTGCCGGTTTTGAGCCGTCCCACTTCAAACCCCAGGTCGCGCATACAATCGGACAGGTGTTCGGCGGACGCTTCACCCGCTCGTCCCGCAGGGAAATGATTCAGGCCGATATGAATAAGTCCCTTAAGGAATGTACCTGATGTTAGAATGACAGCCTTTGCCGAGATGTGTTCTCCGTGACCGGTCACGACCCCCGTAATCGCGCCGGCATGCGTCAGCAAGCGATCGACCGTGCCCTCGCCAATCGTGAGCCCTGGCTGGAGGCGCAACGTCTGTTGCATGGCCTCCCGGTACAGTTTCTTGTCGCATTGGACGCGGAGGGCTCGCACCGCCGGGCCTTTGCTCGTATTGATGAACCGGAACTGGATGCCAGCTTGATCCGTGTTCCGCGCCATCTCCCCCCCCAGCGCATCGATTTCCTTGACGAGGTGCCCCTTGGCGATGCCCCCGATTGCCGGATTACAGGACATCTGTGCGATGCGGTCGTGATCCATCGTCAACAACAGGGTTCGCGCACCCATGCGCGCTGCAGCCAAGGCGGCCTCGCAGCCTGCATGACCTCCCCCCACGACAATGACGTCAACCGTCTGTTCCATGCGCTCCCTCGTCCTACTTGCCGATACAGAATTCTGAAAAGATCTGCGCTAAAATTTCGTCCGTCGTAATGGCCCCGGTAATTTCTCCGAGCGCGTCGGCCGCGGCTCGCACATCGATCGAGACGAGCTCGCCGGCCATTCCACCTTGCACAGATTCAAGGGCCTGGTCCAGCGATTCACCGGCCCGGCGTAATGCATCACGGTGTCGCACGTTCGTAACCGTGACGCTCTCTGCCCCCTCAAAGCCTCCAGAGACCAGCTGAGCACGAAGAGCCGACTTCATCCTCTCCACTCCCAGACCAGTTGTTGCCGAAATAGCGTAGGTCAGATGGCCTGTTAGCGCCGCCTCCGTCGCGAGGGTCTGGGGAAGATCCGATTTATTGAGCAGCACCAGATGCTTGCGATCGTTGATCGCCTCTAAGAGGTCACGGTCGTCGCTCGTGAGGGGAACAGTTCCATCCAGCACGACTAATAAAAGATCCGCTTCGCCTTGCGCGGCGCGCGTCCGTTTGATCCCTTCCCGTTCGACGAGGTCGTCCGTGTCCCGCAGTCCTGCCGTATCAATCAACCGAATCATCACTCCGTGAAGATCGATGGATTCCTCGATCACATCCCTCGTCGTGCCGGGAATGGCCGTCACGATGGCGCGGTCTTCTCGTAATAGACGGTTGAGCAAGCTAGATTTCCCAACATTCGGACGGCCGAGAATGACGACGCGTGCCCCCTCCCGCAAGATCCGTCCCTCCTGTGCCGTGGCTTCGAGTTTCTGAACTACGGCATAGGCTTCCTTGACGATACGCACCAGCTCATCTCGTTGCAGGAAGGCGATATCTTCATCCACAAAATCGATCCCTGCCTCCACATGGGCTAACACCGTGAGGAGCGAGGATCTAGCCTGGTCTACTTCGCGGGTGAGCTCACCCCGTAGATGTCGCTGGGCGATATGGAGGCCAGCGGTCGATGTGGCCCTGATGGTATCGAGGACTGCTTCCGCCTGGGACAGGTCGAGTCGCCCGTTGAGGAATGCCCGCTTTGTAAATTCTCCAGGCTCCGCCATCCGTGCGCCTGACTCGACGCAGACCTTGCAGATTAGCTCCAGCACCAAAGCCCCGCCATGCGACTGAATCTCAACCACATCTTCTGCGGTAAATGAACGGGGCGCCTTCATGTAGACCACGAGGGCTTCGTCGAGCAGGCCAGCAGCCTGCGTGCGATCATGATCGAGCGAACGCTCATTCCGCTTGTCCGCTGCGGGAATCACCAGATCGGCGAGATAGAGTCTGTGCGAGGCAACCGATGTCAGGGGGCGACCGGAACGTAATCGAACGACCTGGGAGGCGGCAATGAGCGATTGGGGGCCGCTCAGACGGACGATCCCGATGCCGCCTTCCCCCATGGGGGTGGCAATGGCGCAGATCGTATCCTCAAGTCCTCCCCGCATGACATTCTTTCGCTCGGCGCTGCTTCCCCCAGCGAGGTACTGGTTCCTGGGGGCGGTTATGACTTCGCGTTGCTCTGCTCAGGCCCTGTCGAGATGAGGGTCTTGCCACGGAACAGAAACTGATCCGTAAATACTTGTTGAGAGATGGTCAGGACGTTGTTCGTCAGCCAATACAGGACAAGCCCTGCAGGGAAATTGACGAACAGGAAGGTCATGAACACTGGGAGTACCAGCATGATCTTCGCTTGCGTCGGGTCCATTGTGGTGGGCGTGATCTTCTGCTGGATCACCATCGTCGCCCCCATGATTACCGGTAACACATAGTAGGGATCCTGCACCGACAAATCGGTAACCCAGAGCATGAAGGGCGCTTGGCGCAGATCGATCGTCATGTAGAGGATGTTGAACAGGGCAACGAACACCGGCATCTGTAAGATCATCGGGAGGCAGCCGCCCACCGGGTTCACCTTCTGGTCGCGATAGAGTTTGATCAATTCCTTGTTCAGCCGGTCCCGGTCGTCCTTGTACTTTTCCTGGACAGCCGCAACCTTGGGCTGGATCAGCTGCATCATCTTCATCGACTTGTAGCTCTTGTACTGCAACGGCACAAACAACAGCTTGATCGCCAGCGTCAGGAGGATGATGGTGAGCCCGTAGTTGTAGGTATAGTCGTGGATGAATCGGAGCACGTAGAAAATCGGCTTGGCCACCGACTTCACCACGGTCCAACTGCCAAAGATGAACCAGCCGAAATCGATTGTGTCTTCCAGGCCCACGTTCAATGAGCGGAGCGTGTCGTATTCCTTCGGGCCGGCATAGAGCTGGAGTGCAACAGAGGTCCCTGCGAGAGGCGCGGGCATCCGCACACCGGCCGAGACCACCTTATCGCCTTCTTTTTTGGCTAGCGCGGAGGTTGCCTGTTTCGGCATCAAGACAGAAAGGAAGTACTTGTCCTGCAACGCGACCCACTGAACCGAGCCCTTCCGCTCAAGCTCCGTGTCGGGCGTTTCCTTTTCTGCCTTGTCGTCAACCAGCGAAGCTGATCCGATCAGGCCGATGAATCCTTCGCCCCATTCCACGATACCGAAGTTCGTCCCCAGGCTGACATCGTAGGGTTCGGCCACGCCTTCCAGGGCGACGGCGATATCCACCATGTAACTATTGTGATGAAAGGTTAGCCGTTTCTCCACGCCGAGATGGGTGACGGGATCGTGAAACTGCATCGTGACATGCCCGACGGGATGGGCTGCATCCAGGACCGTGAAGTCTTGTTCAATATGATAGAGGCCTTCCTGAATCGTTTTTTCAATCTCGGCGTTCGTCACAGTAATCGAGAGCGGGCCTCTGAATTTCCCCCCCGAGTAGACGAGTTGTACCGGTTTTTCTTCGGGGGGCGCCGTATGGTAGCGCTTCAACTCCCAACTCTTGATGACGCCGCCACGATTCGAGAACCCGACCCGCACCAGATTCGTTTCAACCGTTACCGTCTGTTCCAATGTCGTTGGCGAGAGGTTCAGGCCCTGCGCGGTAGGCTGTTGACCCGATTGGGTGGCGAGGCGTGTGCCAGGGGAACCGCTGTTCTCGCCCGCTACACCCGTAGAACTAGATTCTGGCTCAGTGGAGAAAAAGCCACGAGCGGGCGAGTCCTGGACAGGCACTGGCTCGGGGAGCCAGCCCATCTGTTTCAGGAGCAGGTCGTAGCCCAGGATGATGGCTAACGAGAGAACGAGAAAAATAACGACGCGTTTTTCCATGGCCAAATATTATCCAAAATAAACAACGAAGGCCCCCGTTACTTCACAGGGTCCATTCCTCCGTGATGAAACGGATGGCACTTCAGTAGGCGGCAGGCCGCAAGTCGTAGCCCGCGGGGTACCCCATACCGATCGATTGCAGTACTCGCATATTCAGAGCAGGTCGGCTCGAAACGGCAGGCCGGTCCGAGAAACGGCGAGATCCAATAGCGGTAACCGGCAAGCAGAGCTAGGCACCAGTGGCGCATGCTAGGCCTCAGGGATACGTAAAAGTCGCTGGCGCTGGAGCGATGACAGCCAGGCCTCTTTCAGGACGGCAAAGGGCTGCAGAATCGATTCCCGTTTGGGAAAGACGACAAGAGCTTGCCCTGGGATCAATTGATCTTGCACCTGCCGCGTGAGCTCCCGAAACAGACGCTTCGCACGATTCCGGCTGACGGCGCCTCCGAATCGCTTGCCGACGACAATGCCGACACGGGAGCCGCTTACCTCAGTCTCGCAAATCATCATATTAAAGAAGGCAGTCGAAATGCGGCGGCCGTGCTTTTTGGCGTGCTCGATATCACGGCTGCGTTTCAGGAACAGATCCCTGTCAGTTCCACCCTGCGACATGACGATCATCCTGGGTGAGAGCCAGCTCGCACAGGAGCTCCCTTCGAGTCCAGATCTCCGGATCTCGATTATGACCACATGTCGTCATTCTGTGAAGGGAACGTCCTTGTTTGGGATATGTACCGAGGGCAAGATTCCTCGCGAAGCCTGCAGGGGTACCGCTCACTACTTATACGGTTAAGCGGGCCCGACCCTTCGCGCGACGGCGAGCCAAGACCTTGCGGCCATTCTTCGTGCTCATCCGTTTACGAAATCCATGCTCACGCTTTTTCTTGAGGTTCGAGGGCTGTGCAGATGTAAATGACATTACAATCACTCCTTGCTAAGAATACTCAGGAATTAACGGGGCATTATAGGGGCAGGGCTGCACTCTGTCAAACTATTGCTCCTTCGAGCGCGGTTGTTTGCGCCTCGGTCCGCGCGCGCGATATTAGCCGGAGGCTCGTGTCACATTGCGAGTTCCTCCTTCTATACGTACCATAATCATTGAGGCGCTTTTGTCGTGACGGGCTAGACCGCCCCATCACTTTCACAATATTCTCATGGCATTTCCATAATAAAGCTTTATAATACAAATACTTCGTGCTGATTATTATCGTGGGTTCGCTGGCATAACCCTTGCGCATTGATTCTTGTTCAACGCATCTTGCGTGCGAAGAACGGGCGAGTAAACGAAAATAAACAGGAGCGCTGACCCTTAGTCGGCTTTTTAACAAGGAGAGAAATGATGAATACACGAGCAGCAGTCTTGCCAGTTATGTGCGCTCTTTTGATGCTGACAGCCTGCGCGAAGGCGCCGACGGAACAGATCGCAGCGGCAGAGAAAGCCGTGACCGAGGCGCAGCAGAGCGGCGCCGCAACCTATGTCGCGGACGAATATGCCAAAATCGAAGGCACGATGGCAGCGCTCAAGAAAGAAGTGAGCGAGCAGGACGGTAAATTCGCATTGCTGCGCGATTACGGGAAGGTCGAGCAGCTCGCCGCCGCCGCCAAGAGTGATGCTGAACGGGTGAAAGTCGAGGCTGCGACGAAGAAGGAAGAGGCGAAAGCCGCCGCACTCCAAGCTCAACAGGTTGCGCAAGAGGCCGTAGCCTCCACGCTCGCACTCGTCGCCAAAGCGCCTACCGGAAAAGATCGCGCCGCATTAGAGTCGATCAAGGCCGATGCCAACGCGCTCAAGGAATCGCTCAATCAGGTGCAGACGGCCATCGATGCCGCAGATTACCCGACCGCGCAAACCAAGGCGAAGGCCATTCACGAGAAGAGCCAGGCTGTGTCCCAGGAAATCAAGGCAGCGCTTGCCAAGATCGGAAAGAGACAACCTTCTGCAGCAAAGAAGAAGTAAGATAGACTGATCCTAATGTCTGATCACTGTCCACGAGTTAGATCGATCGTCTTGGGGTGGGGAGCCTTGGCGTTAGCCGGTCTGTTCGCTGGCTGCGTGGAGGCCGTGCCTCAAGATGCGATCGAAGCGGTTGAAAACATTGATCGGGATCTCATGGAGTTGCGGGCGGCCGAGTTTTCCCCGGTCGACTATGCTCGGTTCGCCCACCAGTGGATGGAGCTGAAAAGTCGCGTTCAGGCTGACGAAGATCTGGTTCGCTGGCCCTGGGAGCTCAACGATTTGGAGCTCGCCCTGCGGCGGCTCCAGGAAGAAGGCTCCCAGACAGTTGCCCGCCTCACTAAAGAGCGCGAAGCGTTGCGCCAGTCAGCGGAAAGCAAGATCGCCCAGGTCGAGGATCGATTTCGGGTCATGGCGGTGCAAGTCGGCGCCATCGATAGCCGGATCGTGCTGGGGCAGAAACCCGTTGAAACCGATCTGCTCATGAAGCAAGCCCATGCCTTCTACGAGCAGGGCCGGTACGACCGCTCGCTTGATGCATCGGACCGGGCCGCGCAGAATCTGGCCACGCAAACGATTTTGCTGGGTAATGAGTTTGGCCGATATGCGGATCGCGGGCAAATCAGCGGCTGGCAACAGATGGCCAAGGACACCATCGCCTGGTCTCGTACCCACCAAGCTTCCGCGATTGTGGTCAATAAGGCTGATCGCATATTGACTCTCTACCGCAACGGGCAGAAGGTTCTGTCCTATCCTGTTCGTCTCGGTTTCAATGGCATTCGCGAGAAGCGTTATCAGGGAGATGGCGCTACTCCGGAGGGCCGCTATCGGATCAGCCGTAAACGCGGACAGGGAGAGACGCAGTTTTATCGCGCGTTGGTTCTGGACTATCCCAACGAAGAGGATCGCCGACGCTATCGGCTGGAACAAAAGACCGGGCAGATTCCGGCCTCGCGCGCCATCGGGGGGCAAATCGAAATTCACGGGGTCGAGAATCAGTTGATGGCCCAAACATTAGGGTGCGTCATGCTTGAAAATCCACAGATGACTCAGCTGTTTAATCGAGTCAAGAATGGCACGCCAGTCACCATCGTTGGCGCGCTGCATGAGCAGAACTCCGTCGCACAGACGCTAGTGCTGCTGGGTGTTCCACGGGAAGAAACCTAAGGGAGGCCTCATGAAGCGCGTCCTCTTATGTGTGTCAGTCGGCCTGATGGGCCTCTTCCTGGTCACCCTGGTGCAGAGCAGCGGTCTGCCTCTGCCGAAGGCATTAACGGTTCGCCCAGCCACAGTCGATCCCGTGTCGTTGCGCACGCTTCAGGCTCGCTATAAAACGCTCGCCAAGCAACTGACCCAGTTGATGCCGACGCAGCCCTATATTCTCGTCGACACGGCCCGCAACCATCTCTATATTAAGCGACAGGATCAGGTTATGTTGGACGCGCTGGCCTCCACTGGGAGCGGCACGATCCTAGACAAGCCGGGCGATTCGAAGAGGCAGTGGATCTTTGATACCCCTCGGGGGGAATTTGCCGTACAATCGCGGTTGGCCAATCCCGTCTGGGTCAAGCCGGACTGGGCATTTATCGAAGAGGGGCTCGCGGTCCCCAAGAGCCAGGCCGACCGTCTTGAGTCGGGAGTGCTCGGGGAATATGCCCTCGGCTTCGGGAAGGGTTACTTTATTCACGGGACGCTCTATACCCGCCTCCTCGGGAAAAATGTGACGCACGGCTGTATCAGACTAAACGACGACGATCTGAAGAGTGTGTATCGGCTTGCCAAGGTCGGGACGCCGATCATGATTTTCTAATCTGCCGCTTGGCGCAGCCCCTATGACTTTTCTCTGCGCAACGTTCTCCGTTCTCTTATCACTGATTTCGGTAAGCTGGGCTGCCGAGTCGGAGGTCATTCCGCCAGGGGACTTGGCCGATTCCGCCTCTCTGCAAGAAGCCACCAGAGTGCTGGAAGAAGAGATCAAGCTCGCCGCCAAACCCCAGACCTATGTGTTTATCGATCTCGTGACCAATGCCATCTTGATTAAGGGGCGGGGCGTCGAGCTCCACCGGATTCCGATTGAACGCTGGTCGGGGTCCGACCTATCGAGGCTTGTAGCCCCGCGCCGCCTCCGTGAACGTCCGCAAGTGAATCGCCGTAAAATTGATCACACGGCCGTGACGGAGCAAGATCCCATTTCCCTGGTCGACATGCCGACCACCTTTACGCTCAAATTCGCTCCGCTTTTGACGATCCTCGTCCTTTCCAATACGGACGGCAATCCTTGGCAATGGACCCTACAGCAAGGGCGAGTCTGGTGGAGCCGGCTCACGGCCTGGGGGCAGATCCTCCGGACTGGAGTCATGTCTCCGCCCCCGCCCTCCCTCAATCTCACCGTTTCGCTCGATCATGCGCAATCGCTCGCCTGGACGGTCACGGAAGGCATGCCCTTTCTCATCCGTCGCCCCACACCATAGAGAGGCCTTATGTTTGTCTTTCGTGCGTCCGATATCTCTACGTTGAGAAACGATCGATGACCCGGAGCCGTACGAGAAGTGCGGACGGCATAAACGATTCCAGTGGATCGAGCCCCATGAAGCTCAAAACTGCCCAATCATTTTCTCCAGAACTGCAAAGGCTGGTCACAGCGGCTCACGCGCAACTCACGGCTTCCCGTGCGGTCGAGCGGCTGTGGGCTCGCGATCATCGGCTATGGAAAGAAGATCCGACCGACATCACGAACCGTCTCGGCTGGCTGACGATCGTTGGCGAGATGGAAGCGCATGCCGAGGAGTTGCACGTTTTTGCAAATTCCGTGAAGAATCGCGGCATCCGCGATGTGATCCTCCTCGGCATGGGCGGGAGTAGCTTGGGTCCTGAAGTGTTGCGCGCCTCGTTTGCATCGAGCCGCGGGTTTCCGCGTTTGTGGGTCCTCGATTCCACGATCCCCGGCCGGGTTCGGCAGACCACAGAGGCGATTGATCCGGCTCGCAGTTTGTTCATCCTCGCCAGCAAGTCCGGCGGAACTATCGAGGTTCTGTCCCTCTTCGGCCATTTTTGGGAACTCGTGCATCAGACTCCGGGCCATCAAGGAGGCGAACAGTTTATTGCCATTACTGATCCCGGCACTGGATTGGAGAAGCTGGCAGCGGAACATCGGTTCGGTCGAGTCTTTACCAGCCCCGCTGACATCGGTGGACGGTATTCGGTGCTCTCCTATTTTGGGTTGGTTCCGGCGGCGTTGACGGGGATCGATGTGGCGCAGTTGCTGGCACGGGCTGCCATGATGGTTCGCATCTGCCAGGTCCAGGCTCCTCTCGCCCATAACCCGGGCGCAGACCTTGGCGCGGCGATGGCCTCATTGGCGCAAGCGGGACGCAATAAGGTCACTATTATTACGTCACCTCAGATCGCGGCTTTTGGTCTCTGGGCGGAGCAACTGCTCGCAGAAAGCACGGGGAAAGAAGGTACCGGCTTGATTCCTGTCGCGAACGAACCGAGCGTGTCAGCGAAGGCCTATGGCCAAGATCGGTTGTTCGTGTATCTCCGGCTGAAGAACGATGAGAATAGACGCCTTGATCAGCAAGTCGCCAAGCTGGCTAGAGAGGGCCATCCCGTTCTGACCGTCACGCTCCAAGACCGGTACGATCTCGGGGCGGAGTTTTTTCGCTGGGAAGTGGCCACGGCTGTGGCTGGTCATCTCCTGGGGATTCAGCCCTTCGATCAACCGAACGTTCAGGAAAGCAAAGACAACACGGCCCGCGTGCTGAAGACCGTTCAATCCACCGGCAAGTTGCCGAAGCAGACCACCGTCACTCCTGCTAAGGCGGCGGCTCAGCTTAAGCGGCACTGCCGCCCCGGCATCTATGTCGCCATCCTGGCCTACACGACGCCCTCTCCAAAGATGGAGCAGGCCCTTCGTGCGCTGCGGCGGGCCCTCGTCTCCCATCATCATGTGACGACGACGGCCGGCTATGGGCCTCGTTATCTCCACTCGACAGGCCAGCTCCATAAAGGGGGCCCCAAGAGCGGAATTTTCTTACAGCTCATCGATCAAATGAGTCCGGATCTCGCGATCCCGGGAGCAGTCTTTACCTTTGGGACGCTTGCGCGGGCCCAGGCAGCCGGCGACATTCAGGCGCTGCACGCGCATGGCCAGGAGGCCATCGTGATGCCCTTAGGGAAGAACCCGTTTGTGGCGATTCAGGCTTTGACGAAATCTCTCACGCCCCGTACAAAGGTCCGGCCGTCAACTAGCACGCGCAGCAAGACCAGGGGCAGTAGTCAAAAGTAAGATGGCCAGCACCCCCGAGATCCGCGTCTCTTCCGATCGTCATTCCTGGGCCTCGACCGCCGCTGAGCTTGTGCATTCGGTGGGCCGTGAGGCCCTTCGCGAGAAGGGCCAATTCTTTATCGCCCTCTCCGGCGGTGCGACGCCGGCACTCCTCTATGAAGCCCTGACCTCTCCCGTGTTTGCCGGCCGTTTCGACTGGTCCCGCAGCACATTTTTTTTCGGAGACGAACGTTGCGTTCCTCCGGATGATTCCCGGAGCAATTACGCCTTAGCCAACCAGGCCCTCTTCATCCCGTTGAATATTGGTCCGTCGCAGGTCTGCCGTATGGTGGGGGAATCTCGCGATCAACAGGCGGCCACGGCTGACTATGAACAGCAACTGCGTCGCGCAACGAACACCGCAGCGCCGGCTCAGCCACAGCTCGACCTCATTCTTCTGGGTCTGGGAGAGGATGGCCATACCGCGTCTCTCTTTCCCGGATCGCCGATTTTACGGGACCGTGAGAACGTGATCGCGGTGACGCAGTCTCCAAAAGGTCCTCCAGCCAGATTGACCATGACCCTAGGTGTGATCAACCGGGCGAGTGTGGTACTGTTTCTCGTCGCAGGAGCCAGTAAAGCAGGAGTCGTGAGCACCATTCTCAATCCGAAGATCGAGGCAGACCGGCAGCTCCCGGCATCGTTGGTCGCGCCAGACGAGGGCCGTCTTATCTGGCTGCTCGACCCGGCGTCTGCCGCAGGGCTGTCGAGAGATCGAGTGAGCATGATCGTGCGTGAGGACTAGATGATTGTTGCCGGTGATATCGGGGGCACGAAAACTCACTTAGCCCTGTTCGATTGGAAGAAAGACCGCGTCGACCCCGTCCGGCTGGAGTCTTTCCATAGCGCTGATTACACCTGCCTTCAGGACATGCTCGCGGAGTTTCTTGTCCCGCCGAAACCTCCGACGCCCATCGACGAATACGAAGCTGAAAAAAATACTATTGAGGAACCGGAAGAGGAACGTCCGGTGCAAGAACCGTTGAAGATCGACGCAGCCTGTTTCGGCATCGCCGGCCCCGTCATTCAGAACCATTGTCAGACGACCAACCTTCCTTGGATGGTGGATGGCGCGGCATTAGCCAAACATTTCGACATCCCGAACGTGCGGCTTCTCAACGATCTCGAGGCTATGGCCCATGGCATTCTGCTCCTGCGATCCGACGAAGTCGAAGTCCTCAACGCCGGCATGCCCCCGCTCCATAATCAGGCGCTCGCCCTCATCGCAGCGGGAACGGGACTGGGTGAGGCTATCCTCTGTTGGAACGGGTCGCGTTATCAGCCCATGCCGTCGGAAGGCGGCCATGCCGACTTCGCGCCGAATAACGACAACGAGATCGAACTTTTGCGCCATCTACGGGGCCATTACCTGCATGTCAGTTACGAGCGGGTCCTATCAGGGCCGGGCCTACATGCGATCTACGACTATGTCCGCGACAGCAAGAAGAACGAGCCGACCTGGCTCTCAGAACAAATCAAGGCCGGCGACCCCGCAGCGGTGATCGCAGAAGCAGGCCTCAAGGGGCAGGCGGAGATCGCTAAACTGACGCTCGACCTGTTCGCATCGATCTATGGAGCAGAAGCCGGCAATCTTGCGTTGAAGGCCATGGCGCTCAACGGTGTTTACCTGGGCGGAGGGATGGCACCCAAGCTGCTCGCCAAACTGAAGGACGGGATATTTATGAAGTCGTTCACGAACAAGGGCCGCTACAAACGGTTGATGAGTTCGATTCCGGTCAAAGTCGTGATGAACCAACAGACCGCCTTGCTCGGCGCCGCATCGTTTGCCGCTCACCTCGCCCGGCAGGCTTCATCATAATGGCGATGGATCTAGATGCATTGAAACGGGCGGTGGCGTTCAAAGCGGTCGAGTACGTGCGTGATGGCATGGTCGTCGGACTGGGGACCGGCTCCACGGCCAAACATATGGTCATGGCGCTGGGGGAGAAGGTCCGTTCCGGCATGAAGATCCGCGGAGTGCCTACGTCCAAGGAAACAGCCACGCTTGCCAGGGAACAGGGCATCACCCTCATCGATGCAGACAATGCCTGGGTGATCGATATCGCGATCGACGGAGCGGATCAGGTCGATCCAGCCTTTAACCTCATTAAAGGCGGCGGCGGCGCACTGCTGAAAGAAAAGATTGTCGCAGCCTCGGCCAAACAGTTCATCGTTCTGGTCGATCACACGAAGCGAGTGCCGGTACTGGGGGGCTCCTTCCCTCTCCCGATCGAAGTGATTCCCTTTGGCTGGGGCAGCACGGCCAGAGAAATCGAAGGCCTCACGAAGAGTTCCGTGGTGCTCCGGGAGCGGAACGGATCGCCGTTCTACACGGAAGCAGGCCATGTGATTCTGGATGTCTATCTGGCACGAATCGACAACCCGTGCGAATTGGAGACCGCCTTGAATCTGATTCCTGGAGTCGTCGAGACCGGGCTCTTTGTCGGACGAACGGACCTACTCATCGTCGGCACGCCTAACGGAGTGGAGACCTATCTTGCGACGAGGGCCTGAGCGAGCTCGCCGATGGGCGCGAGCTCTTCCCGGTCTCTCGGGACGCACGTCAGTTTTCTTTTGTCTTCCCCTGCCACAGTGCTCGCATAAGAAGCCGTGAACGGCCAAAAGGTAAGTTATGAACCCGGACTCTTCTCCAGGCCCACTCAATCCCTACAGGCTTCCGAGGCAGGTGGTCCCGACTCGTTATGACCTGCGATTGGAGCCGGACCTGACCAACGCGACCTTTGCCGGGCAGGAAACCATCACGCTCACGGTTTCTCAGCCGACAGCTGACATCGTCCTCAACGCGATAGAGCTGGAGATCCTCTCGGCGCAGATCGAGGGAGACGCAGGTCAGGCGAGACAGGCTAGGGTTCTGTTGGACGAATCGCTTCAACGGTGCCACCTCACATTCGCCAAGCCTCTTTCGCCTGGCATCTGGAAGCTGACAGTCACATTCCGTGGCACGCTCAACGACAAGCTTCGCGGCTTTTATCGCAGCACCTACAAAGACGAGCAAGGCGCGACGCATAACATGGCCGCGACGCAATTCGAAGCGACCGATGCCAGGCGGGCCTTCCCCTGCTGGGACGAACCGGACTTCAAAGCGGTTTTTGCCACTACGCTAGTCATCGATCCGGCCTTAACCGCTGTCTCGAACAGCATGATTACATCGGAAACGGTGGAAGGGGGAAAGAAGGTGTTGCGCTTCGCCGATACCATGAAGATGTCCACCTACCTGGTGGCCTTCATCGTCGGCAAGATCGAACCGACCCAACCGACGATGGTTGGCCGGACCCCCCTGCGCCTCTGGGCCGTCCCTGGGAAAAAGCACCTCGCCACATTCGGCCAAGACATTGCGGCAGCGTCGCTCTCATTTTTTGAAACCTACTACGGCATCCCCTATCCCGGCGACAAGCTGGACCTGCTCGCCATTCCTGACTTTGCCTCCGGCGCCATGGAAAATCTTGGCGCCATTACCTATCGGGAAACGGCCCTGTTGGTCGACCGACAGAGCGCCACACATGGAGAGCTGGAGCGAGTGGCTGATGTGGTGGCTCATGAAAACGCCCATATGTGGTTCGGCGACTTGGTCACCATGTCCTGGTGGAACGGGCTCTGGCTGAACGAAGCCTTCGCGACCTTCATGGAAATGATGGCTGTAGATGTCTGGAAGCCGGAATGGAAACGCTGGGACAGTTTCGGTGTCTCGCGGGCCGCGGCTTTTTCCGTCGACGGACTTCAGAGCACCAGACCGATCGAATATCCGGTGCAGGCCCCCAAGGATGCTGATGCGATGTTCGACGTTCTGACCTATGAAAAGGGTGCGTCGGTGCTACGTATGCTGGAGCAGCACATCGGTCCGACGGTCTTCCGCGACGGGGTCCGCGATTATTTGCAGGCCCATGCCTATGGGAATGCTGATACGAATGACCTCTGGGTGTCGCTGGGGAAGATTGCCAAGCAGCCGGTGCCGGAGCTGATGAATGGGTGGATTTTCCAGTCGGGGTTTCCGCTCCTGACCGCTAAGGTGAATGGGCCATCCGAACTGACGATTACGCAACAGCGGTTCAGCTACTTGAGCGGGAATCAGACAGGCTTATCGCACGACCAGCAATGGCAGATTCCTCTCCAGATGCGGGTTATGGCCAACGGCAAGTCCAGCACCTCCCACCTCTTGTTGACGGAGAAGGAGACGACCATTCCGCTCCCTCAAGGTTGGGAGTCCCTGCTCCTCAATGAAAGCGGCCACGGTTTCTATCGAGTGAGGTATGAGTCGGATTTACTTCATCGATTGCTGGATGGAGGCCTCGACCGTCTCGCCGTCACGGAACGGTTCAACCTTGTCAGCGATGCCTGGGCCACGACCCTCGCAGGCGTCATGGCCCTGACGGACTATATTGACCTGACCAACCGTTTCATGGCTGAGCGGGACAAGAATGTCTGGGCCGTCCTGCTGGACTCCTTTTCATTCCTTAACAAGATCGTCGCAGCGGAGGATCGCCCGGCATTAGAAGCCTTCGTGCGGGCGCGAGTTGGTCCGGCTGTGGCAGAGCTAGGTTGGGTGCCTAAGAGCGGCGACAGCGAAGGCACGAAACAGCTGCGGGGAGACCTGGTCGGGGCCATGGGAAAACTTGGCAATGATTCGGCTATCCAAGATCGTGCGGCAGAGCTGTATCAGGCCTATCGAAAGGACGTCACGGCGGTCGATCCTAATATCGTGCCGGCACTGGTTTCGATCCTCGCCCATCGAGGAGATGAGGCCCGGTACGATGAGTTCGACGCAGGGTTTCGCGCCGCCCTTACCCCACAAGAAGAACGGCGCTATCTGTTTTCACTTGCGACCTTTCAGCAGAAATCCTTGCTCGAACGGACCCTGGCCCGCACCATCAGTGGAGAGACCCGTACCCAGGATGCGCCGTTCCTCGTTAGTGCGGTCATGGGCAATGTCTTTGGCAGAGAGCTGGCCTGGGATTTCGTCAAGGCGAACTGGGAGAAGATGGATCAACTCTTTCCCAAGCAAGGGCTGCGGCGCATGTGCGGTGGGATCGTCAACCTCGCCACTCCGGAACTCGAACGGGACGTGCGGGATTTTTTCACGAGTCGCCAAATTGACTTGGGCGGGAAAACGCTAGATCAAAACCTCGAGCAATTGCGGGTCGCCGTCACGGTCCGAGAGCGAGAGACCAGCGCCTTACGCAGGCATCTAAATCGATTTCGCTAACCAGCTGAGGCACTGGGCGAGCCTGAAACCGGACTGCCCCCGTGAGAATCTTTTCTCATTGTCACTCCCCTTACCATCCAGGCGCGCTGTCTTCGACTGCGCGCATCCAACGAGGACCTTCTGAGGCCGCGCGTTGTGGGAGCAAGGAGACAACCTGCCTGGATGCATCCTTTATTCGTGGCGCAGGATGGCCAGAGGCCGTTGGCCGAGAATCCGGTAGGTGCTCGCAAACCCGACGAAGAGCGTGAACCACATCGTCAGGAGCAGGCCCTTCCCAAGGACCAGTGGGTGCAGGCTCCAGGGCAGATCGAAGACATGGCGCAGCACCGCCCAGGATAAGACGGTTCCGAGCATCAAGCCGATCGATCCCGCCACCAGTCCCAATAAGAGATATTCGAGCGCAAAGGCCTTGACAAGCAGGCCCCTGGTCGCGCCGAGCGCTTTCAGAATGACCGATTCGTAGAGCCGCCTATAGCGTGTCGCAGCGAGGGTCGCTGCCATGACCAGGCCGCCGGTCAGGAGGCAGAAGAGCGCCATGGCGCTGATCGCCAGTGCGAGCCGGTCCAGCACCCGCGAGAATCCGTCGAGCACATCGCCGATATGGATGGCACTGACGTTCGGGAAAGAGGCGACGACCGCTTGCTGCAACGGCACCTCTTCCTCCTGCGAGACCTGCACCGTTGCGACATAGGTGAAGGGCGCTCCTTCAAGAGAACCCGGTGACAAGATCAGGTAGAAGTTCGTCGAGAAATTTCCCCATTCCACCTTGCGAATACTGCTCACCTCCGCCGAGATGATGGCCCCCTGAATGTCGAGCTCTACAAGCGAGCCGATCGTGACTCCTAAATGGGCGGCCGCTTCTTCCTCCACCGACAGTTGTGGTTTTGAAAAGACCTCCCCCGGCTTCCACCAGGTGCCCTTCACCAGTTGATTATCCTTCGGTAGGTGGCCGAGAAATGTCAGCACATATTCCCTGGTGAGATACCATTGTTTCCCCTGCTCTTCTTTTCCTTCCGCGAGCGCGTGGTTCGTCTTGTTTCTTTCTTCTGCCGCAACGACCAGTCCATTGATTGCATGGAGCCGTGATCGGACCAATGGAGTGAGTTCAGGGTTCGGTCGGCCGGTCTGTCGATGCACGAGTGCCATAAAGTCCTGCGCTTGATCTGGTTGAATATCGATGAAGAAGAAGGTCGGAGCATCAGTCGGGCGATTCTCCTGGACATGGCGGAGCAGGGCCTGTTCCACCAGTGAGATCGTGACGATCAACATGACGCCGATGCCGATGGCAACCATGATTCCGGTTGCCTGGCTTCCGGGCCGCACGACATTGCCCAGAGCGAAGCGTAGGCTCAGGATGTTGGGCTTGGGCATCCAGGCCAGCAACCGTATGAACAGGCGCACGGAGACAAAAAGGATCACGAGGGCGAGAGACAGAGCCCCGAGAAACAGGAGCCCGATTGACCAGGAGCCTGCCTGCCAGATCGAGAGGGCGGAGAGTCCGAGGATGATCCCTCCAGCCGTACCGACATTCAATCGATCGGCCAGGCCCCATCTCACCCACCAGCGTGGCGGAGCCATCTTCTGCGTGACCGTCGTTTCTTCCATTTCGCGTCGGAAGATCTCTCCCGGCTGCATCTCGCGAATCTTCAAGAGGGGCCAGAGGGTAAAGAGTAAAGTGGATAGGAGTCCCAGCATCGCTCCTTTAAGCAAAGGCCAGAGGGAGGAGCGGGATAATTCCGAGGAGACGCCCAATTGTTCAAGGAGGTTCGATGTAAAGAGGTCGGCCATGAGTGGCGGCAGTCCCTGCTGGAGCGCGATCCCCAAGAGGATTCCCGCTAAGCTCCCGATGGAGCCCAGGAAGATCGCTTGCACTACATAGGTGGAAATCACTGTGGCTGAATCGGCTCCGACCGCTTTAAGGATCGCGATCGTATTCAATTTGTCACGCAGGAAGGCATGGATCGAGGTGCCGACTCCCAACCCTCCAATGAAGAGAGCCGTGAGGCCGATCAGGCCGAGGTAGCGGGCGAGCTGGTCGAGAAATTGTTTCAACTGGGGCTGGGCCGTACGATAGCTGGAGAGGCGCGCAGAATCGGATGCCAGCCGGCCTCGAAGCTCTGAGAGGAGCGGCTCAATCGGCATGCCAGTTGGCAGCTTCACGAGATACCGTTCTCGCACCCTGCTGCCCGGTTTGATGAGCTCCGCTTCCCGCAGCCCCTCCTGCGCAATCATCACCCGTGGGCCCAAGCTGAAGGCATTGGCCATGCGATCCGGTTCGGTCTTAACGATCCCTGTAATAAGAAACGTTGCCTGACCGATCTTGATCCGATCCCCGACCGAGAGGCCCATCCGAATCAGCAGCGACTCCTGCACCACGGCGCCCAAACAGACTTGACCGCCACAGCTATGTTCATCAGGGTGGAGCAGGGTCTCAAGTGGCTGCGCCGGGTCGAGTGCGATGGCTCCATATAAAGGATAGGTTGATTCGACGGCTTTGAGTTCGACGATCTGGGTCGCCTGGGGCGTAGCAGATCCCTGAGTCTGACGCGAAGCCATGGCGATGAGCTCGCTCGCATGGGTGAGGGCCATGTTCCGCGCATCCAGCAACTGTAGTACGGCCTGGCCCTCTGAACTGAGGGAATGGGTCAGGCGAATTTCGAGATCGCCGCCTAGTAGACTGCGCGCTTCTTTCGTGACCGCGCGATCCACGTTGGCGCTAAAGAGCGAGACCCCGACCAAGGCGCCGACACCGATGGCGACACAGGCGAAGAAATAGAGAAAATGCCGCCAGGAACCCCTGGTTTCCCGCCAGGCCATTTTAAAGATGAAGAGGTTCACCGGGGCGACTCCGCGGGTCGATGGTCCGAACTGATGAGGCTGTCGGATTCGATGCGGCCATCACGCAATGTAATCACTCGCTCCATCGATGCGGCGATGGCGCGATCATGCGTAACGAGGACCAGGGTGGTTCCATGTTCGCGATGGAGCGAGAGGAGGAGATTCATGATTTGTTGTCCTGTGGCTGAGTCCAGATTACCGGTCGGTTCGTCGGCCAGAAGAATCGGCGGGCGACAGGCGAAGGATCTGGCCACCGCGACCCGCTGCTGCTCGCCTCCCGACAGTTGAACCGGATAATGATGCAGCCGCTTTTCCAGACCGACGGATTTCAAGAGGTCTGCTGCGCGATCCTGTGCCCCGTTCATTCCCGCCAGCTCCAGCGGAACCAGGACGTTTTCCAGAGCGGTGAGGGTGGGGATGAGATGAAAGGATTGAAAGATGTAGCCGATATGATCGCGGCGGTACTTGGCTAAATCACTCTCGCGCATCCTGGAGATGTCCGCTCCGTCTAGCGTGATGGAGCCGGCGGTCGGACGGTCCAGCCCCGCGATGAGACCCAGCAAAGTGGATTTTCCGCTGCCGGAGGGGCCGGCGATGGCCACGCGTTGCTTGTCGGGGATCTCGAGGGTGACATCGTCGAGGATCGTGATCTGATGGCCTCCGCCGGCCAAGCGCATCGTCAGGTGAGAGAGGGTGATCATCTTTGTCCGGCTCCATAGTATCGTTGGCGCGAAAGCCTATATTATACTGCATCCCTATGCGTCGCTCATGGATTCTTGCACCACTCGTTTTCTGTCTTTGCCTGGTCGCCATCTACGGCTGCGACCGAGGCAGCGCGCCGTCGTCGTCTCCTCCGCCTCGCGATGGATTCGGGCAACGGCTGGGAACCGACGTTACGGCGCGACCGGGTCGAGCGACGGCATCAGTCGCAGCCGAACGTCCTCGTATCGTCGCGTTTGGCAACAGTCTGACGGCAGGCCTCGGCGTGGCGCAGAAGGAATCCTACCCAGCGCAATTACAGCGGAAGCTGGAGGAGGCAGGCTATTCGTATCGGGTCGTGAATGCGGGGGTCAGCGGCGAGACGACAGCCGGTGGAGTGCGGCGGGTGGCCTGGGTCCTGAACAGCAAACCCTCGATCGTCATTCTGGAGCTTGGTGGCAACGATGGGTTGCGTGGCCTGAGCCTGCCAGAGACGAAAGCCAATCTCGAACGGATCATTCAGCAACTCCAACAGGCCTCCGTCATGGTCCTCTTAGCCGGGATGAAGCTCCCGCCTAATTATGGCAAGGACTATACGGCCGGGTTTGAGGAACTCTATCGCTCGCTGGCGGAGCAATATCACCTGACGCTGATTCCGTTTTTTCTCGATGGAGTGGCAGGCTCGTCTGTGCTGAACCAGGCGGATGGAATTCATCCGACCGGAGAGGGCTATCGCCTGATCGTCGAGAATCTGTTTGCGATGCTGGAGCCGATGCTGGCGGGAAAATACGGCGAGCTGGTCCCTGCCCAATAGAGAGAGGCGCTGGACAGGGACCGGTTCGGCGATGAACGGAACAAGATCTAGGATTTCCTGAGAAAGGAATCGTAGAAGCTGTAGGCCAGAATCAATCCGATCAAAGCGTAACAGATGCCGGTGACGCCGCTATAGTCTGGGGCTTCTTCGCCCTTCGGCTCGTTCTCCAGCATGTAGGACGCACCGATCAGCAGCACCGAAAACGCCACTGGCGAGCGTTTTGAGTGGCCTGCTAAATCCGCGAGTGGGTCCCGTCGCAATAGGGAGGCTTCGCTGTCCGCTTGCAGCCACAGAGCGCGACCCGTTTCTTTTCTTCGAAATGAACTGCCAGTGGAGAAAATTCCGTTCCTGTATGGGCTCCATCGCAAAAGGGTTGCGTCTTCGAGCGGCCGCATTGACACCAATAGATGGTGCCGGGGCCGACTTCCACCATGCAGGGAGTACGTTGGGCAATCACTGGTTTTTCAGGCATCGAGTTCTCTTTCCTCTATTCGTGAGGCGATTAGTTTCCTCACGCTGTTATTTGCATCGGCGCGGGAGCCCCTGTGCACCGACCGGAGTCAGCCAGAGGTAATCCGCGACCTGTTCCCGTATCAAATCTTGCAGCTCTTCAATCCGCCCTACGTCGAACGAGGTCAGATAGATGCTGATCTGATGCACGCCAGCAGGCAGGCGTCGGACCACTCGTTTAGGAACCGGAAGGTTATACTGAATATGGCCGCCTCCTGTATAGCTGACTAGGGGGCCAGCCATGGGATCGGCGCCCTGGCGGATGAGGTTGAGGCGAGCAACCAGGGTTTTGGCCATTCCTTCATCGCGGACCATGGAGGCCTCATACATCGTCTGGTAGAGGCTTTCGTTGCCGCCACCATGGCAGGCTTGGAGTTGCTGAAGAATGCGCGAGCCATAGGCCGGGTCGTCGACGATGGGTTCGTCCTGCATGCCCCACTGTGCCATGACCGGATCGGACTGAGCCTGAGCCAATCCCTGTTTCGCGACGGTTCGAATCAGGGCCTTCGGAGGATTCAGCGCCGCAACCGGGAGGCGCTGCTCTTTTGCGAAGAGGACCAGCGGCTCATAGTCTTCATAGGCACCGCCCCAATTCTGTTGCCACCGGACGGCCTCCAGGAACTCCTGGCGGTTCGGATCGGAACCGGATAGATACCGGTCCAGCGCAGCCTGTCCGTCCCAGCTAAACATTTCCAGAGCCAGGACCGGTGTACGCCCCTGTTCTTTTAGTTTCCTTAGGACCGTCAGCGCCGCTTCGACGTGCAATCGATGGTGATGCTCCTCTCCCAGATAGACGATATCCTGTTGTAATAGTAGGGCCGCCCATTGGTCGGGAGAGACCGGCTGTCCCGTCGCAGTCTCGATAATTTGCCCTGCGTGGAATGGAGCGGACGAGCTTGTGGGTCCTCCATTGGCACAGGCTACTGTGAGCCAGGCCAGGCCGAGGATTAGCAGTCTGGAGCAGGAGCGGGCCGCTTGCGTGGCGAAGACTGCCGTAGCCATGGTCTCTCACTAACATAGGTGTCCCGTGACGGCAAGTTAACAATCTTGACGCTCCAGGGATTTGGTCGCTATGCTGCAAGACATCACTGATAGAGCTAGATCGATCATCACAGGCCACGTACCACCCGAGCCATGAATCCTAACGCACAGGTTCTTGCAGCTTTCCGCTCACAGGTCACGCAGCTGTTACAGGAACGAGACAAGGAGTGGGAGGCGTCCCGTAAACTGGTTGAGAGGACCAGGTTCCCGACGACCTTGAAACGGTTGATCGAAGAAGCGGGCCGCGCCGACCTTCCTGTCAGCATCCGTGATGCCATTGTCCTGGCGCTGGGCCATGCGGAAGCCGTCAAAATTCAGGATCTCCCCGGCCCCCGGCTCAAGGAGCTTACTGGGCTCCCTCCGACAAAGGCCGTAAGGGCGCTCTGCGTCTGGCTCGGCGTTGTGGACGGGCCCGCACTCCAATGGCCGCTGACGGCCTTGCAGAGCGACGCGATTGCAACCTTCGCCCAGTCCCACATCAATCCCTTCGACTTGCTGCTCGATGCGGACGTGGCGTCGCTGCTCGATTTAGGCGCGGGCGATCTGTCCTTTGCCACGGAGTTGGTCGAGCAATATGCTGCGCCCCTTCACCAGCGTCAGCGCGAGCTGATTCTTCATGCGGTGGACCGGCTGCAGCCGGGTTCGAAGCTGGGCGGCCCGCTCCATCCGGAACGGGAGAGGCTCAACGGTCTAAGGTCCCGGCCCGGGCTCTCGTTTCAATTCTATGGCAACCACGACATGTTCGACCTGGGCGAGCTCGACCAGACAGGGAAGCTCGCCCCTCGTTATACGATTGCGGCCTGCTGGGCTCCCGCGACCCCCACGTTCGCCTACGAACCGACCAGACTGTCCCAGGACATCATCACGCAAGAGCTCCAGCGCACCAAAGGCCAGTTCCGGCAGACTCTCTTTTCAGGAGAGCCGGCCCTGGAGGTGCAGCATGGGGACCGGGCCCTGCTGTTTCCCCCCTGGAAGTTCGAGATTCGAGGTCCCCTCGCCCTGCTCGACTTGATGGTGCGGCGAGGCCGCCTCTGCATCCTCGGAGCCGTTGATGCCCAAGTCTTCTGGGAAATTCTCTCCCAACTGCTCGACGACGACCGCTATCGCCCAGCCAATCAGATCTTCACGGTGGATAATCTTCCGACGGTGTTCGGCGACATCTTCGAGCGGCTTTCCCGCCTGGCGCTCGGCGAGACGGTAAACCTGGCAGACTGTGCCCCGTCACGAGGGCAGATTCCGCGAGTCTTTCCCCTGCTTCTGGGACAAGAACCCACCTATCGTTTCCGTTCCGTACAGATTCGCCGGGGAGGCGTCTTTCCAGGCATGCCAGCCAGTAGTACCGCCAGACGGTTCCCGGACATGGTCGAAGAGACACTGCCCTGGATGCTCACGCTGATTCCGGAATAGGGCCGACTGCAAACAGTTTCACCCCGCGAATCCTTGCCCATAGGCCTCTCCCGACCGGCCGATGCGAAAACTCACGTGAGAATTGACTGTCCTCAGACCCTTTCCTAGACTTCGAGCGTGTCGGATCACGACCCATTCCTGAGCCACCAGGACGACTAATCCCCCATGAGTTCAACGCAGACTATCCGGGCGATCCAGGACAATATTGGCGGGTCATCAAGGGGAAATCCCATGTGATCGAAATAGCCGTGGTCTGTCGCCTGGCGCAGTGAGCGCCTCATCGTGACATGACATCATGCGCACTGCGTTGTTTCGGGAGAAAATCGCGAGGGCGGCATGCGGAGTCTCCGGCTAATGGGGCTATGATCATTGCCGTATCACGCTATTTACCGCTATTTCGATACGTACGTTTGGTCGATGCGTTTTGAAATCGCCTGTATTTTGCGCGAGCGAGATTGTGGGTTTGTGTTGCCCGGGGGCGCTTTGAATAGTCGCGAGAGAAGAGGTCGGTGAGGTGCGCGTACGATAGACTGTAAGTTGGAGCGGGAAACGAGATTTGAACTCGCGACCCTCGCCTTGGCAAGGCGATGCTCTACCACTGAGCTATTCCCGCTCACTCACAGCCAGCACGAGGAGCGGGATTCTACTGAGCATGAGTGGGACTGTCAAGCTGTGCAATATTTTTATAGCTATTAGGCAGCCCCAAAGACCTCTCCTGCTCTTATTATCCTCAGTACAGCCGTATGCGTACAGCCGCATAATTATGCTACCAAAACGTAGCATCACAATATGTCTATTAAAGCATTGATTCACCTAAACTATGCCGCACAGTGTCCATTTTAATTATTGTCGGAGTTACGCTAAGTACCCATAGTGAGTTAATCGCGCAATGGTTACACTGTAATGTAATTTTAGATATTTGTTTGAGCTATCAATATGTTCGTGCATGTTAACGAGAATCAAATGGCTCGATATGTTCTGGCGCATATATTGCTTGAGTATGGGCCAGGATGCTAGAAACAAAATATAAACAAATGCGGGTGATCACGATAGAATCGGTGACTGGCCTGCTCGGTGCTCCTGTGTTTGGGGAGCTTTTTGAAGGAAGGGGGGTGGTCTGAAATTTCCGCTGTGCGTTAGTAGACGTCGCGTGGGCTTATTGAAGCCCTCAACTCTTAGGAGGTGTCGCTAATGTTTTTGTCACGTAGGCAGTTTTTAAAAGTCTCCGTGGGGACAGTCGCCGCAGTCGCGGTGGCGGACAAAGTCCTGGCGTTGACCGCGCTTCAGCCAGTGATTGAAGTGGGTAATCCCTTGGGCGATTATCCGGATCGGTCGTGGGAACGTGTCTATCACGACCAGTATCGTTACGATTCGTCGTTTACCTGGTGTTGTTCGCCGAACGACACGCACGCCTGCCGCATCCGGGCCTTCGTCCGAAACGGTGTGGTCATGCGGGTCGAGCAGAACTACGACCATCAGACGTACGAAGATCTCTACGGCAACCGCGGAACGTTCGCGCACAATCCGCGCATGTGCTTAAAGGGCTTTACCTTCCATCGCCGTGTTTATGGCCCCTATCGCTTGAAGGGCCCCTTGATGCGGAAGGGCTGGAAGGAATGGATGGATGCCGGCTCGCCGGAGCTGACGCCAGAAACGAAGCGGAAGTACAAGTTCGATAGTCGCTTTCTGGACGACATGCTGCGCGTGTCCTGGGACACGGCCTTCACCTATGCCGCTAAGGCGATGATCGTCATTGCCACGCGGTACAGCGGTGAAGCTGGAGCCCGTCGCCTCCGTGAGCAGGGTTATGCGCCGGAAATGATCGAAATGATGAAGGGCGCGGGAACGCGCACCTTCAAGCATCGCGCTGGTATGCCGGTCCTCGGTATCATCGGCAAGATGGGCAACACCAGAATGAACGGTGGCGTGAATGCGTTGCTGGACACCTGGATTCGCAAAGTCAGCCCGGATCAGGCACAGGGCGGCCGGTATTGGTCGAACTACACCTGGCACGGCGACCAGAACCCCGCCCACCCGTTTTGGTGCGGCGCCCAGGGTTCCGACATCGACTTGTCCGACATGCGCTTCTCCAAGCTGAACACCAGCTGGGGTAAGAACTTCGTCGAAAACAAGATGCCGGAAGCGCACTGGAAGTTGGAATGTATCGAACGCGGCGCCCGGGTCGTGGTCATCACGCCTGAGTACAACCCGACCGCCTACCGCGCCGATTACTGGATGCCGTTGCGACCTGCGTCGGACGGTGCCATTTTCTTGGGCGCCATGAAGATCATCGTCGATGAGAACATGCACGACGTGGACTTCTTGAAGGGGTACACCGATTCGCCGGTGCTCGTTCGTACGGACACCCTGCAGTTCCTGGACCCGCGCGAGGTGGTGGCGGACTACCAGTTCCCGGACTTCTCGAAGAGCTATTCGGGCCGCGTGCAGTCCTTGAAGCCGGAAGGCATTGCGCGGCTGGGTGGCATGATGGTCTGGGATTTGAACAAGAAGGCCGCTGTGCCGCTCCATCGTGAGCAGGTCGGCTGGCATTATCAGAACAGCGGCATCGATGCAGCCCTTACCGGGACCTACCGGGTGAAGTTGCTCAATGGCCGTGAAATTGACGCGATGCCGGTGTGGCAGATGTACTTGGTGCATTTCCAGGATTACGACCTGGACACCTGTCATCAGATTTGCCGGACGCCAAAGGACCTCCTGGTCCGTTGGGCGCGTGACTCAGGTTCGATCAAGCCTGCCGCCATCCATAACGGCGAAGGGACGAACCACTATTTCCATCAGACCATCAACTCCCGCGGCGCCGCGATGGTGCTCATCGTCACTGGCAACGTCGGGAAGTTCGGCACGGGGCAGCATACCTGGGCCGGTAACTACAAGGCGGGTACCTGGACGGCAACGCCCTGGTCCGGTGCGGGTATTGCCGTGCACACGGGTGAGGATCCATTCAATATCACGTTGGATCCGAACGCGCACGGGAAGGAAATCAAGACCAAGTCGTATTACTACGGCGAGGAAGTCGGGTACTGGAACCACGGCGACACCGCCCTGATCGTCAATACCCCGAAGTACGGGCGTAAGGTGTTCACGGGCAAGACGCACATGCCGACGCCGAGCAAGTTCCGCTGGGTGGTCAACGTCAACGTGCTCAACAACGCCAAGCACCATTACGACATGGTGCGCAACGTCGACCCGAACATCGAGACCCTGATCACTCAGGACATCGAGATGACCTCGGATGTGAATCACAACGATATCGCCTTCGCGGCGAATTCGTGGATGGAGTTCACCTATCCGGAAATGACCGTCACGGTATCCAATCCGTGGGTGCAGATCTGGAAGGGCGGTATCCGGCCCTTGTACGACACTCGTAACGACCTCGATTCGTTCGCAGGCGTTGCGGCCAAGTTGTCGGACATGACCGGCGACAAGCGTATGCGCGATTACTTCAAGTTCGTCTACGAAAACCGCGTGGACGTCTATGCGCAGCGCATGCTCGATGCCTCCAGCACCTTCTACGGCTACAGCGCCGACGTCATGCTGAAGTCGGAAAAAGGCTGGATGGTCATGGTTCGGACCTATCCGCGCACCCCATTCTGGGAAGAGACCAACGAGTCGAAGCCCATGTGGACGCGGACTGGCCGGTACGAAAATTACCGGACCGAGCCCGAGGCGATCGAATACGGAGAAAACTTCATCTCTCACCGTGAGGGAACGGAAGCGACACCGTATCTGCCGAACGCCATCATGACAAGCAACCCGTACGTCCGTCCGGACGACTACGGTATTCCGATCACGGCGCAGCACCATGACGACAAGACGGTGCGTAACATCAAGTTGCCGTGGCAGGAAATCAAGCGGCACAGCAACCCGTTGTGGGAGAAGGGGTACCAGTTCTACTGTGTCACTCCGAAGACCCGGCATCGGGTGCACAGCCAATGGTCGGTGAACGACTGGGTGCAGATTTATGAGTCGAACTTCGGCGATCCGTACCGCATGGACAAGCGGACGCCTGGTGTCGGCGAACACCAGTTGCATATCAATCCGCAGGCGGCGAAAGACCGCGGCATCAACGACGGCGACTACGTCTACGTAGACGGTAACCCGGTGGACCGGCCCTATCGTGGCTGGAAGCCTTCGGATCCGTACTATAAGGTGGCGCGCCTCATGATCCGCGCGAAGTACAACCCGGCCTATCCCTACCACGTGACGATGGCGAAGCACGCACCTTACGTGTCCACGCCGAAGTCAGTTAAAGGCCACGAGACGCGCCCAGACGGACGCGCCATCGCGGTGGACACCGGTTATCAGTCCAACTTCCGGTATGGGGCCCAACAGTCCTTTACCAGAAACTGGTTGATGCCGATGCACCAACTTGACTCGTTACCGGGCAAACACGCCATCGCTTGGAAGTTCAAGTGGGGCTATCAGGTCGACCACCATGCGATCAACACGGTGCCGAAGGAATGTCTCATCCGCATCACCAAGGCGGAAGACGGCGGCATCGGTGCGCGTGGTCCATGGGAACCGGTCCGGACCGGATTTACGCCGGGGCAAGAGAACGAGTTCATGATCAAGTGGCTCAAAGGCGAACACATCAAGATCAAGGTGTAAGGTCGCACAACTTGGACCGTGACCATGATGTATCGCTAATGAGATTCACGAATTAACTGATCATGACCACAAGGAGGATTGACAATGCCTGAAGTATATAACTGGCAACTGGGGCGGAAGATGCTGTATCCCTACGAGGAACGGCATCCGAAGTGGCAGTTTGCCTTCGTGTTTAACATCAACCGGTGCTTGGCCTGTCAGACCTGTTCGATGGCAGACAAGTCCACCTGGCTCTTCTCGAAGGGTCAGGAATACATGTGGTGGAACAACGTGGAAACCAAGCCGTACGGCGGGTACCCACAGTTCTACGACGTGAAGATCACCCAGCTTATCGAGCAGGTGAATCCGGGCGGCCAAGTGTGGAATGTCCGTGTCGGACGGAAGCACCATGCGCCGTACGGCGTGTTCGAAGGCATGACCATTTTCGACGCGGGCGCCAAAGTGGGCCAGGCGGCGATCGGGTACATTCCGACGGACCAAGAGTGGCGGTTCGTGAACATCTATGAGGATACGGCGACCTCGATGCGGGCCCTTGTGGAAGGCGTCGACAAGACCGGATTCTCACGGGACGAACCGTGGAAGATGACGGGCAGCAGTCTGCCGGAGCATGAAACGTTCTTTTTCTATCTCCAGCGGATTTGCAACCACTGCACGTATCCAGGCTGCTTGGCGGCCTGCCCGCGGAAGGCGATTTACAAGAGACCCGAAGACGGGATCGTGTTGATCGACCAGAACCGGTGCCGCGGGTACAAGAAGTGCGTGGAGCAGTGCCCATACAAGAAGCCGATGTATCGTGGAACCACACGCGTGTCTGAAAAGTGCATTGCGTGCTATCCGCGCATTGAAGGTAAAGACCCGTTGACGGGCGGCGAGCCGATGGAAACGCGTTGTATGGCAGCCTGCGTCGGAAAGATCCGGATGCAGAGCCTGATGCGCGTCGGCGAAGACGGCCTGTGGGCGGAAGACCGGTGGCACCCGCTCTACTACGCGATTCGCGTGGAGCAGGTGGCGCTCCCATTGTATCCACAGTGGGGCACCGAGCCTAACGGCTTCTACATCCCACCGCGGCACAGCCCTCGTGGGTATGCGCGGCAGATGTTCGGCCCGGGCGTCGACAATGCCATCGAGAAGTATCTCGTGCCTAGCCGTGAGCTGTTGGCGGTCCTCCAGCTGTGGAGAGCCAGCCAGCAGATCATCTTCCGGTACGATGTCATTCCTGGTCCGAAAGTGTTCGAGACCCAGATCCACGGTAAGCGTTTCGAGATGTACAACGATACCGTGCTGGGCTTCAATAAGTCGGGTAAGGAAGTGGCGCGTATTCAGGTCGAAGAGCCGATCTACATTCGGCCGGCCGAGCGCGTAACCTGGCTGTAAGTTTCAGCTAGGGGTCGCTTCATGGGGGGCGGGGTTCCTTCGGGGACTCCGCCCTTTCTGTTTGGCCCACGTCTTCCTGGGCCGCATCGGTCTTTCGGCTCAATTCTCTCTGCTCCTTCTGCGCACTTGACGTTCCTGAGATGGTTCAGTAGAGTTGAAAGGGCATAAGAATCCTTCTCCATACCAAGTCTGGGGTATCATCAGCGTGACCTCTCCTCAGCAGCAGCCAGTCACATTTGCTGCCCAAGCCATACCTTTCGACGAGTTTCTGGCCTCGGGGAAACTTCCGGGCGGGTACCTCGCCAGCGAATATATCGCACAGCAATTTGTCGAGCGTCTCGTGCATTATGTGTTGAGTGTTCCGGCTGGCAGTTACACGATGGCTCACTTGAGCCATCTCCTTGAGCAGCTCGATCCCCGCGCCCAGGTGTTCTTCTTCAAGCGTCTCAAAGAGACCAGCCCCGAGAGCCTCAAAGATTTTGCCCCGCTCTATTACGGCTTTATGAACGAGTTTCACTCGCTCTTGTTTACCTAGCTAGACAACTTTCCCCTTGTTGTCAGGGTATTCTCATGTATAATTGATTGGTAAATAACCAGCGAAAAGGAGCGACATGAATCCTACCCTACAGCGAGCCGTAAGAAGCTTTTACAACCTCATTTATGAAGCCCAGACCTTTGCCACCACGATGTCACGCATTGACGCGGGCGAGCAGGAGCATTATTCTGGACGCATTGAAGGGCTCAACTGGGTCCTTGATCGCTGCCAGGAACTCGAGGATATGGATGCCAATCTGACCGCTTCATCCCTTCAGCGAGTCCTCACAGAAGTGAAATCTGATCTTGATCACGAACTGTCCGTGCAGCGCCGTGAAAAAGGGCGTCGGGCAGATGGTCGAGAGGAAGCCCTGAACTTTGTTGCTGATTATCTGTCCAGTTTGATTACAGCAACCGAGATTGAGTCAGCCAAGGCGCCGGCCGCATAGCGTCTCGTTTCTGCACCAGCTCAACCTATCGCCTTCCATGACGTCTGGGTTGTTACTATGATGATGCGAGAATGGATTGTGTTCTCGCTGTGCATGGGAGTCGGGGGCCACATCGCCCTTGGCTTCGTGTTGCATGCTCCGGGCCTCTGGCCCTGGAGTAGAGCCTGGCTCTACGGCTTGATTAGCGGTCTAGTTGTCTATGGCTTGGTGCAAGGAGCCAGGGGGGCTTGGAAGCTGTTCAGATCCTCTCCGAAACTCCCGCCGAAGAATAGCTCGCGCGATTCATGGTGAGCAGGAAAATGTGACGAGGCCAGGCTCTCACCATTGACCGTCACGCAGCCCACCGCGTACAATTCCTCTGTGCAACGACCTCCACGTAAACCGCCCACCGCTGGATGGCCGACAGGCATAACCCCTCAGATGCCACGGTCCAGGCCTAGTGCGCCCGAACAGGCGGACCAGTTCGAGTCTCTCAATGCATCCCTGCTCTACTGCCCACAATGCCGGGTCGCGACTCCGACGCGAGAGCGGCTGCTCCTCGTGCTCCCGACCGGTAATCTCTACGAATATCGCTGCCAACATTGTGGAACTTCGACCGGCTCCAAGACCGCGAACCAATAAGCGATCATGACCGTTGTCGATACGAGATGTCGTGCGATTGCGCATGCCTACGCACGGGTAAAGTCAGGAGGGGGCCGTGGTGAATGGGGTCTGTGCGGTAGGATCTGCGGGGAAGTCGGCCTGTCAGGTCAAGCCTGCAAGGGAATGCCTTCCTCGATGAGCATGACGGGGATATTTTCACGAATAGGGTAGAGCATCGTGCGGTCGCTTCGGATCAATCCCCCATCGAGGGGTTCCGTGACCAGCTTGTTGGCTTTATTCTTCAATTGTCCTCGGCGCACCGCTTCGTTCAGTGTGGCAATCAAGGCTTCGTCAGCCAAACTCACGTCCTGCTTGGTGTCCGGGCAACAGAGAATAGCCAGGAGGTCCTTGTCGATAATGACTGGACGACGTGCTTCCGCATGTTCTGCCATAACGCCCCCTTGTGAGCTAGACCAGCAATACGTGTGCAGAATAGATCGCCGGTATCAGTGAGGTCAAGCCTCGCCGTTTGCTCTATTTTGCTGCTGGTTTCTGCTACAATTCGTTTCGCCTGATCGTGGCGAGGGAGGTAAGCGGCGATGTCGAAGAGTCTGTGGACATATTCCATCGCAGGCCTGCTGCTGCTCGTGCCCGCCTGGGCCACATTTTTGATCCTGTTTACGCTGTTTCACGCGCTGAACGAGTTGCGCATCAATCTTCCCTGGGCCATTGAGGCCCGGCAGATTCCCGGGCTCAGCCTGACTTTATTTTTTACCCTCGTTCTTGCCATTGGTGCCCTCGCCACCCATGTAATCGGGCGGCGCGTCATCGCCAAGATGGAGCGATGGATCGAACAGGTTCCCCTCGTTCGCAGCGTCTACATGATCTTCAAAGGGATGACCGATCTATTGAATTTCCGTTCGCGCTTCGGGCGCAGCACGGTGGTGGCCTTTCCCTTTCCTCGCAACGGTCTCTGGGCGCTTGGATTTGTTATGGGGATCGCTCCGCCTTCCTTGCAAGTTGCGTCGGCCGCAACCCTGCTCATGGTCTTCGTGCCGACCGCCATCCATCCCTTTACCGGCTTCCTCGCCTTTATCCCGCAGTCGCAGGTCCGCCCGATCAATCTGTCAGCGGAGGAGGCCATGAAGATGGAGTTTACCGCCGGCCTATACAAACCGGCAGCTGGATGGTTGCACGCCCTGAAGGCTACAGTCTGACTCTTATGCCGATATTCGAACCCCTCACGGTCCGACTCGCCAGGCCGGATGATGCGGCTACGATCGCCTTATTTAGCGCAGCCATGGCGCTTGAAACGGAAAATCGCCGCCTCGATCTCGACCGTCTGCAGGCCGGAACCGTCGCTCTCCTGGACTCTTCCGAGCGTGGCTTCTTTATGGTTGCAGAGCTGGAGCAGGCTGGCCAGCGAGTATTGCTGGGGCAGTTGATGATTACCTATGAATGGAGCGATTGGCGTAATGGCGTCTTCTGGTGGATTCAGAGTGTGTACGTGGATCAAGCCTGGCGCCGCCAAAACGTTTTTCGCCGGATGCATGAAGCGGTGATGGCCCTCGCCAAGACCAGTTCGAACGTCTGCGGGGTCCGCCTGTACGTCGAAGAGCATAACAGCACGGCGCAGGCGGTGTACCGTCGAGTGGGACTCACTCGGTCATCCTATGCCATCTTTGAAACAGATTTTGTTCTTGTTCGTTCGAAGGGTCTGGAGGATTGTCCGAACGAAGCCTAGATGAACGTACGGGTTATATTGCGAATTGCCGGAAGTCTACGCACCAGCTATAATCGCCCTATGACTTCTCTCCCTGATTCAGATTCGCCGAAAGCAGACGCACAATCTTCTGCCTATCTTCCTGCCTTGCTCGACATGGAATTTCTCCTGCGGGATGAGCTGCTCGCAATCCGGATCGGGCTTGAAATGCTCAAGCCTGAGCTGATCCAGCGCGAGCATGGTATCCGCTCGACCGTTGCTGTATTCGGGAGTGCCAGGCTGCAAGAGCCGGCCGCCGCTAGAGAAAATCTGAGGCTAAGGGAAGCGGAAGCGGCTAAATCCCCTGCAGATTCTCTTTGCCGGCAGAACGTGGCCATTGCCAGGCGGCAGCTCGACCTATCCAAATATTACGACATAGCCCGCGAGTTCAGTCGCCTCGTCTCCTGCGCCTGTCAAATAGACGGGCAATGCGACTATGTCGTGGTGACCGGTGGAGGAGGCGGCATCATGGAGGCGGGGAATCGCGGCGCAGCCGATGTGAAGGCCAAATCCATCGGCCTCAATATCACCTTGCCTCATGAGGAACATCCCAATCCCTACATTACGCCGGAGCTCTGTTTCCAGTTTCATTACTTCGCGATCCGCAAGATGCATTTCCTGATCAGGGCCAAGGCGCTGGTGGCGTTCCCCGGAGGATTTGGCACCCTGGACGAACTCTTTGAAACTTTGACGTTGATCCAGACAGGCAAGGTCCAGCATGTGGTCATCGTCCTCGTTGGACGCGCTTTCTGGGAACGGTTGATCAACTGGAAGATGCTGGTCGAGGAGGGACTGATCGCAGAAAAGGATTTGCGGATTTTTCACTATGCGGAAACGGCGCAGGAAGCCTGGGACTTGATTGGGCACCATTATGGCGTGTCTCCCCCATAAAGCTCTCTTTCCACGGCCCAACCCAATCCGTCACCGGGAGCCGCCATATGGTTGGATTGCCCGATGGTGAAGAGAAGCAGGCGCTGTCAATGGCCGCAGCCATTCAGGCGGATGCCTAGATCGAAGTCACGGTCCCTCACGTTGGATCAAGCCATGAGCTCTAACCACATCGTTCGCCTGACAACGTCCCTGCTGATCCTGGCCGTCTGGGTCTGTGCCGTTCCGTTCGTTTCTGTTCAAGCCGGTGAGCCGGAAGAGCCGCGGTTGCGGGCTCGCGCCCTTGGCATCGTTGTCGGTTCCTATGAGCCGGGACCATTCAATGCAATTACCGATGTGGCCGGTGTGACCGTGGGCCAGACTACCCTCATGTCCGGCGATGGGCCCCTCAAGCCAGGCCATGGCCCTGTGCGAACCGGCGTGACGGTCGTGATCCCTCGTGCAGATGTTTGGCATAAGAAAGTCCCGGCCGGGTCGTTCGTCCTCAATGGGACTGGTGAGATGACCGGCCTCGCCTGGGTTGCTGAGTCTGGCTTCCTGGAATATCCGATTGCCCTCACGAATACGTTGAACGTGCCGCGAGTCGCTAACGGGGTGATGGACTGGATGATTGCACGGTACCCGGAAGTCGGGATTACCGACGATACCCTGACGCCGGTGGTCGCTGAATGCGACGATGGGCGGCTGAACGATATTCAGGGTCGGCATGTGTCCGAAGCGGACGTGGTGCAGGCGCTTAACGGCGCGTCGTCCGGAGTTGTACGGGAAGGATCTGTTGGCGCAGGAACTGGGATGGTGTCCTATGGGTTCAAGGGCGGCATCGGCACCTCCTCGCGGCGATTGCCGGAAGATGAAGGGGGCTATACGGTCGGCGTGCTCGTCAATGCGAACCATGGACGCAGGCCTGAGCTGGTCGTGGGCGGAGCGCCGGTTGGTCGGCTCTACGAGGCCGTACCCCCCGTCGCGCAGGCCCTGTCGCCAGGGCAAAGCGAAGGGTCGATCATCGTCATCATTGCGACCGATGCTCCGCTCGACAGTCGGCAACTCACGAGGCTGGCGAAACGAGCGGCGCTGGGACTGGCGCGAACCGGATCGACCGCCAGGCATGGCAGCGGCGATTTCATGCTGGCCTTCTCCACTGCGAATGTCATCCCTCATTATCCGAAAGACCGAACTTATCCCTTGATCCAGTTGGCCGATACCCATATCAACCCGCTGATTACCGCGACAGTTGAAGCAACGGAGGAGGCGATTCTTAATGCGCTCACGATGGCCACCACTGTCGTGGGACGCGACGGCCGTCGCGTCGAGGCCATTTCCCTCGCTAGGCTCCGTGTCATCCTCGGTCGTCAGGCTAAATAGCCCCGGCTATTCAGTTTTCGCGCACGATCAGCTGGTTCTCTCGCTTGCATTTCCCTCTCACGCCTCGTTATCCTTTCTCAGATCTTTTGCGCCTAAAGGATTGCGATGAGCGAATATGACCTCGGCGGCGGCTTGCGTCTCTTACCCGCGACAGAGAAAACTAAAGTTTCTGGCGAGTTTCTGAAAACCCGCATGGCTCAAGCATTGGAGTCCGAAGACCCAGCAGGATTGCATTCTCTCCTGGCTGAACTCGACGACTACCGTTCCTGTCCGTGGCGTTACTAGAACAAGCTGGCTAAGGACCGGCCGGAACGAATGGATTCAGCGGTCTAGCGGGAGACTGAAAAGTTGGCGGGGCGGCTGGAACGATCTCTGTGCTCGCGCAACGCGCGGCCTCCGAAGGCCCTCGTCGGCCGCGCGCAGTACGGATCTTCTACTCACCCCTTAGAAGGATAGTTCGCTGAGGCCTTGTTGGAGGGCCTTTTGAGCCTCCTGTTCATTGACTGGCAACTGCGGAAAGAAACATTCGTATCATGATGATTCCGTCTACCGTTCCGACTACGTCGTCCACGTTTCAATTTGCGACCGCCCTCTCGCGCAAGACTGATACGGAAGCTGCCGTCCGCGATCTTGCTGATGCGATTCGGATGCAATTCGGCTCAGCTCCTATCGATCTAGCCTTCATCTTTTTCTCCGCCCACCATGCGGAGAAAGCCTCCATGATCTCGTCCATGCTGCAGAGCGAACTGCGGGCGAGGGTCTGTCTGGGCTGTTCCGGCGAAGGGGTGATTATGGGGCCCGAAGAGATTGAAACCGCGGCGGCTCTGACCGTGTGGGTTGCCGGCCTTCCCCATGTCAAAATGACTCCGCTCCGGCTTTCCGTCTCGCAGCTGCAGGATCAAATCCTCATGCCGGGGTGGCCTGAGCCAGGGCTTGAGGATTCGACGTTTGTCCTTCTTGCTGATCCCTTCTCAACCCCGACGCAAGAAGTTCTAGCCCTCATGAACGACCGCTACCCCCAGGGGAAAGTCATCGGGGGCCTCGCTGGGGGCGGCCAGGATTCAGGCGAGAATCGACTTCTTCTCAACGAGCAGATTTTCGACGGAGGCCTGGTGGGGGTGCAACTCACAGGACCGATTGCGGTGAGAACCGTCACCTCGCAGGGCTGCCGTCCAATCGGTGAACGGTTTGTCGTGACCAGGGCGGAGGGAAATCTTATCTATGAATTGGGCGGGGTTTCCGCGTTGAAGCGGCTCCAGGATGTGTTCGAATCTCTGGGCGGGCCTCAGCGCCGCGATGCCCACCGCGCATTGCACTTGGGAATCGTGATCGACGAACACCGGAGTGATTTCAAGCGAGGCGACTTCCTCCTTCGGAACCTCATTGGGGCGGACCAACAGGCCGGGGCCGTCGCGGTCGGAGAGGTCGTTCAGGAGGGCCAGACCGTGCAATTCCACCTGCGCGATGCAAAGTCTGCGAGCGACGACTTGCACTTTCTCCTGGCCATGGATCGCACGAAGCATCAGCGTCCTCCGCTCGGCGCTCTCCTGTTCAGCTGCTGTGGGCGCGGAGCGGGGCTTTTCGGCCGCCCTCATCATGATAGCGGGGTCGTGCAAGAACGGCTTGGCTCCATCCCGACGGCGGGATTTTTTGCCCAAGGCGAGATCGGCCCAGTCGGGGGGCGTAACTTCCTGCATGGCTACACGGCGAGTGTGGTGATTTTCGCCGAGCCTGAACCTCGCAAGGGCCATCCCTGAGGGCCGTTTAGCCAGTGTTCGAAGAGAATTGCCTGTCTGGAATCCGGTAGAAAATTTTGCGCGATGGAATTGTTATTTTCCAGTCATGCGCATTGGGGCAGAGTGACCGATGATCAAAAAAAGGAGCAGTCATGCCGTTTGAAGAAGCAGGGACCGAAGGAAAAGAAATCACGACATCATCGGGGTTGCAGTATATCGAGCTCACGGTCGGCACAGGCGCGACGGCAGAGGCGGGGAAGACCGTCATGGTGCATTACACCGGCTGGCTGGAAAATGGAAAGAAGTTCGACAGCTCTGTGGACCGGGGCCAGCCGTTTTCTTTTGCTTTGGGTGCCGGGCAAGTCATCAAGGGATGGGATGAGGGCGTCAAGGGCATGAAGGTGGGTGGCAAGCGAAAGCTCACCATTCCATCCAAGCTCGGCTATGGCTCCCAGGGAGCGGGTGGCGGCCTGATTCCTCCCCACGCGACCTTGATTTTCGACGTTGAGCTGCTGGGCCTGTGAGCCGCCCCATGCAACGTACCCCACTGATCACGCAGCACCAGGCCTGTGGTGGCAAACTCGTCGATTTCGCCGGATGGGAAATGCCCATTCAATACAGCGGTGTCTTGGACGAGTACCATACAGTCCGTTCTCAGGTCGGCCTCTTCGACGTGAGCCATATGGGACGGCTGTGGGTCTCCGGATCTGGCGCGGTCCCGTTTCTCCAACGAGTCACGACCAACGATGTCGGAAAGCTCGCCGTTTCCCAGGCTCAGTATTCCATGGTCTGTAATGAGAATGGCGGCATCAAGGACGACATCTTCGTCTATCGGACTGAGTCGGACGAGTTTCTTCTCTGTATAAATGCATCGAACCGCGAGAAGGTTTTGTCGTGGCTGCAAGTCCAGCTTGCGCAGGACAAGACGGTCCTCCTCGAAGACCGGTCGGTGGGAATGGCTCAGGTCGCCGTGCAAGGCCCCAAATCTCGCGAGCTCCTTATAAGCCTCGGCGGAACACCTCTCGAAGGACTCAAGCTTCACCATACCTGCGAGGGCACGATTGGCAACTTTCCCTGTCTCCTGGCTAGGACTGGCTACACCGGTGAATTGGGCTATGAGATTTATATCGACGCAGACAAGGTCGGTCGTCTCTGGGATCTGCTCATCGACAAGGGTCAGGCCTGGGGGCTCAAACCGGCCGGGCTCGGGGCGAGGGATTTGCTCCGGTTAGAGATGGGCTATCTGCTTTACGGCAACGATATGGGCGAAGAAACGACGCCACTTGAAGCGAACGCGGACTGGACCGTCAATTTTCAGAAGGGATTGTTCATCGGTAGCCAAGCGCTTCTGGCGCAGAAACAGGCAGGCGTGGCTCGTCGATTCGTGGCTTTCGAACTCGTCGAGAAGGCGGTGCCGCGCCAGGGTTTCAGGATTCTCGACCCCACGACCTCTCAACCGATCGGCGACGTCACCAGCGGCAATCTCTCTCCGCTCCTCCAGAAGGGGATTGGGTTGGGCTATGTGCCGGCACCGTATGCGGAGCCCGGTTCTTCCATCCTGATTGAAATCCGCAGTAAGAGCGTTCTTGCCACCGTCGTCAAACCGCCGTTTTACAAGAAACGCAAAGACTAGCCCGTGCAAAGCAAACGTCTCTATACCGGTATAATCGTCAACGTGAATGTCGATACCGTGACCCTGCCTAACGGTCTCACGGTGGACTTGGAAGTGGTGCGCCATCCGGGAGCGGCTGCGGTGGTGCCGATGAAAGACGATGGCACGGTTATCTTGATCAAGCAATTTCGCCATGCGGCAGCAGGGTTTATTTACGAAATTCCTGCGGGGAAGCTGCATCCAGGTGAAGACCCCATCGCTTGCGCAGCGCGCGAACTCGAGGAAGAAATTGGATACAAGGCAGGCAAGCTTGAGCTCCTCTCTAGTATCTTTAGCGCGCCAGGCTTCACCGATGAAGTGATTCATATCTATCTGGCGACCGGCCTGACGGTGGGGCGGCAACAGCTGGATCGCGACGAGGTCCTTGAAGTGGTCGAGCTGCCATTGCTGGAAGCGGTCAAGATGATTGAGGCCGGAGCGATCAGGGATGCGAAGTCCATCGTGGGATTACAGACAATCTATCTTCGAAACGGCAGGTAGGGAGAACGCACAAGGGGCCTCCCACTCAAAGCGGGAGACCCCTTAGCTGGATCAATTCGCCGAAGAAAAGAGATTACTTGCCCTTCTCGTCTTTCTTCTTCTCGTCCTTCTTGTCGCCGAACGTGTCAGCGTGGCCGCCCTTCTTCTCGTCCTTCTTCTCCGCCTTCTTCTCTTCGCCGTACACGAGGACGTGGCCGCCCTTCTTCTCGTCCTTCTTCTCCGCCTTCTTCTCTTCTGCGGCGAAGGAAGGAGCGCTGAACGTCACTGCCACTGCCACTGCCATGATCGCCATCAAGATGCTCTTCATAGTATGTAACCCCTTTTTAGTGGTTGAGTTTTGTGCCATTCCTCGGCACTTACTGATGTACCTAGCAAGCTTGGTGCCGAACCACGTACATCTTGCAATAATGAATGGTATCAATAAGTTACGAGCATTATCGGACATGTTTGCATATGGCTTTGCGGCCGATTTTCCGGGGCAGAATGGCTAAGCGTTCGCTAAAGCGCCTCAAAGACTGAAAACTTGCCGATGATGAAACCTTCAGCAATTCCTGCAAGGAGGGCGATGGCGAGAGATCTTGTGAAGAAGACGCCAAAATCTCTTTTGGCGAAGAGGCTCCCGGACCATATTCGCCCGGGCCTGTTGGTGCTCTTCGTCGGGATCAACCCAGGTCTTCGCTCAGCGGCCATTGGCCATCATTTTGCTGGCCACTCCAACCGTTTCTGGAAACTCCTATTCGAGTCGCAACTCGTCTCTGAGCCACTCACCTACCAAGATGATTGGCGTCTGCCCGATTGGGGTCTTGGCCTGACGAACATCGTTCAGCGGCCTAGCGCGCAGATCGATGTGTTGAAGCCGAGCGACTATGCGGCGGGACGGAAGAGGCTTGCCGCCATAGTTCAGCGGTATCAGCCCTATGTGGTGGCCCTGCTGGGTGTCACGATCTATCGCAGATTATTTCCAGAGTACAAGACCGGAGGGATCAGCCTGGGATTGCAGGGCAAGGTTTTGGCCGATCGGCCAGTTTTTGTCCTGCCGAATCCCAGCGGCCGGAATGCGCATTATTCTTATCGCACGATGCTTGCGTCATTTCAGGCGCTTAAATGCCTTGAGCCGGATTAACTTTAAGAACGTAAGCCCGGTCGATTCACAGACGCGCCTCAATCGTGCTATGTTCAGACTTGTGAATTGCCAGGACCATTATTAGGGAGATCGAGACAATGAGCCTATTGACAGGCAAAACAGGACTGATCATCGGGGTTGCCAATAAGCACAGCATCGCCTGGGCCATTGCCCAATCTGCTGCGGGCCAGGGCGCCAAGCTGTTTTTTAACTATCAGGGCGAGCGGCTCAGGGAAAACGTCGAAGAGCTGATCGCGACCATGCCTGGCGCGAAAGCCTTTCCTTGCGACGTGGGAGACGATACACAAATCGCAGCCTTGATGCAGAGCGTGGGGCAGGAAACCCCGAAGATCGACTTCCTTGTTCATTCAGTCGCCTTTGCCCCTCGCGAAGAACTCATTGGCCAGTTTGTGAATACGACGAGGCAGGGGTTTGCCACGGCTCTCGATGTCAGCGCCTATTCGCTCGTTGCCGTGACCAAAGCCGCCTTGCCCTTGATGACTGACGGCGGGTCCATCGTTACCCTCACCTACCTGGGAGCGGAACGGGTGGTGCCCCATTACAATGTGATGGGAGTCGCCAAGGCGGCCCTTGAAGCTACCGTTCGCTACCTGGCCAATGACCTCGGCCCGAAGAACATTCGGGTGAATGCCATCTCCGCCGGGCCGATCAGGACCCTGGCTGCCCGCGGCGTTTCTGGCATCAGCAAGATGGTGGATCACCATCGTGAGTTTGCACCTCTCCGCCGCGCTACGGAACAGGGAGAAGTCGGCGACACGGCTCTGTTCCTGGTGAGCTCGCTAGGACGCGGGATTACCGGAGAAGTGATCTATGTCGACGGGGGGTATAATATTCTGGGATCGCTCGCGTCGGCCGAGTAATTCGGTAGACGCCAATCGTCAGCCGTCAATCGCAGAAAGAGAACAGTTCGAAAATCCTGGCTTCCTTCTCGTTTGACGAATGACGTGTGACGGCTCTTCTTAGTCCAACATCCGCCTAAGGGTTTTTAGCTTTCCTCGTTTCGTTTTACTCTCCAGCCTCCGCTGCTTCGACCCCTTCGTTGGTTTCGTGGCCCTGCGCTTCTTGCGCGGAATCGCCACGCTCTGAATGAGCTCGCAGAGTCGCGCAAAGGCATCTTCACGATTCTGCTCCTGACTCCGGTGCTGCTGCGCCTTGATCGTAATCACCCCATTCTCTGAAATTCGATTGTCTCTGAGTTTCATCAGCTCTTCTTTGTAGAAGCGGGGCAGTGAGGAGGCCGCAATATCGAACTGCAAATGGATCGCGGACGAGACCTTGTTCACGTTCTGTCCGCCAGCGCCCTGCGACCGCATCGCATGGATGGCGATTTCAGAATCGGGGATGATGACGTGTGCGGAGATGTGCAGCATGGGTCACCCTAGTGGCACTTCGGCGGTCCCATTTTGTCGTTTAAAGACGGGTCACTCTGCTCACTCTACTGCGATGAGCTGATGGTGGCAAGCGAAGCTATGTCGGTAGCAGCCTAGGAATAGCTCTCAATGGGTGGGCAAGTACAGATAAGATGGCGATCGCCGTAGGCTGCGTCGATGCGGCTCACGCTGGGCCAGAACTTATGGTCGCGCACCCAGGGGGCGGGGAAAGCCCCCTCTTCACGGCTGTAGGGCCTGGTCCATTCGGACGCTGTAACCACCTGCGCCGTGTGGGGCGCATTCTTCAAGAGATTATTCGTGCGGGGCTGGCGGCCCTCGATGATGGCCTGTATCTCGGCACGGATCGAGATCATGGCCTCGCAGAACCGGTCCAGCTCGGCTCTCGATTCGCTTTCGGTCGGTTCGATCATGAGGGTCCCTGCAACAGGGAACGACACAGTCGGAGCATGGAACCCGTAATCCATCAATCGCTTTGCCACATCCATGGCCTCGACCCCCGCAGTCTCCTTGAGCTGGCGAAGATCGAGAATGAATTCGTGCGCCACGAACCCGGCCTTGCCTCGATAGAGGATGGGATAATATTTCTCCAGCCTCTTGGCCATGTAGTTGGCGTTCAAGATCGCCACCTGCGTCGCCTTCGTCAATCCGTCCCGTCCCATCAGGGCGATGTAGACCCAGGAAATCGTCACGATACTGGGACTGCCATAGGGAGCTGCTGAGACAGGGCCGATGGAGTGTTGTCCGCCCAGGCGCGTGACCGGATGGCCAGGAAGGAATGGCGCCAGATGGCGCGCCACGCCGATCGGTCCCATCCCAGGACCGCCGCCCCCATGGGGGATGCAAAAGGTCTTGTGCAGATTCAGGTGGCAGACATCCGCGCCGATATCGCCAGGGCGGCAGAGTCCCACCTGGGCATTCATATTGGCTCCATCCATATAGACTTGTCCGCCATGTGTATGGACGATCTGGCAGATGCCTCGTACATCCGCTTCGAAGACCCCGTGAGTCGAAGGGTAGGTCAACATGAGGGCTGAGAGTCGAGCGCGATGTTGCGTGGCCTTGGCTTCGAGGTCGGCCAAATTTATATTGCCCTGTTGATCGCAGGCGACCACCACCACCGTCATGCCCGCCATGGCAGCGCTGGCCGGATTCGTGCCATGCGCGGAAACGGGAATTAAGCAGATATCCCGATGCAGGTCGCCACGGCTCCGGTGGTAAGCCCTGATCACCATCAGGCCCGCATATTCTCCCTGCGAGCCGGCATTCGGTTGCAAGGACACGGAAAAGAACCCAGTAATCGCGGCCAGCCAGGCCTCCAGCTGACGGAATAGTTCCTGATAGCCCTTAGTTTGCTCCTGCGGGGCAAAGGGGTGGAGCCGTGAAAACTCCGGCCAGGTGACCGGCAGCATCTCGGAGGTCGCGTTCAGCTTCATGGTGCAGGACCCCAGGGGGATCATCGAATGGACGAGCGACAGATCCTTTGCCCCAAGGCGGTGGATGTACCGCAGCATCTCATGTTCCGAATGGTAGCGATTGAAAACTTCGTGGGTCAGGTAGGTGCTGGTGCGGGACAGGTTCGCAGGGAAGCTGGTGGTGACGCTCCGGCTTAAGCCCTTTATCTCAAAGGGTAGCTGATCGTGGCCGGTAAAAATTTGAAACAGGCATTTGATTTCTTCTTCCGAGCTCACTTCGTCCAGCGCAATTCCGATGGAATGGTCCTCGCGTGAACGAAGGTTAATGCAGGCCGTACTGGCTCTGGCCAAAATAAGACTGGCCTGCGTCTTCGTCAGCCGGACTAGAACCGTATCGAAGTAGGCTTCTGTTCCGACATCGAACCCGAGTGTCCGTAAGCCTTCCGCCAGCACCACCGCTAGGCCATGCACCCGCTCCGCAATCTTCCGCAAACCTTCCGGCCCATGGTAGATCGCATACATGCTGGCCATGATGGCTAAGAGCACCTGCGCCGTGCAGATGTTGCTTGTGGCATTCTCACGCCGGATATGCTGCTCGCGCGTCTGGAGGGACAGGCGGCTGGCTGGCTTTCCCGTGGCATCCCTCGAGACGCCGACGATACGCCCCGGCATCTGCCGTTTGAACGATTCCGCGGTCGAAAGAAAGGCAGCGTGGGGGCCACCGAATCCGAGCGGGACTCCGAATCGCTGGGTGGACCCGATAGCGATGTCGGCCCCGAACTCTCCTGGTGAACGTAAGAGGGTCAAGGCTAAGAGGTCCGTGGCCACCACCACAAGCACTCCGGCCGCATGAGCCCTTGTCACCAGTTCACTGTAATCCATGACAGAGCCGTCTGTGGCAGGGTATTGGAGAAGGAGACCCGCCAACTGCGGATTCGAGAACTCGAGGGTTTGCGTTTGCCCCACATGCAGCGTGATGCCTAGCGGCTCCGCTCGCGTTTGCATCACCGCAATGGTCTGCGGATGGCAATTGTGCGACACGAAAAACTCTTTTCGTTCGCTGCCGGCTGAACGGGAAATGGCGAGACACATGGCCATCGCTTCCGCTGCTGCCGTGGCTTCATCCAGGAGCGAGGCGTTGGCGAGGGGCAAGCCGGTGAGGTCGGTTACCAGTGTTTGAAAATTCACTAGGGCTTCCAGGCGGCCCTGGGCAATCTCCGACTGGTAGGGCGTGTATTGGGTGTACCAGGCCGGGTTTTCAAAAATGTTGCGTTGGATCACGCCGGGCGTGATGCAGTCGTAATAGCCCATGCCGAGCAATGAACGGCAGAGGGTGTTTTGCGCGGCGATGGAGCGGATTTCTTTCAGCACGGCCTGCTCGCCGCGGTGGAGTGGCAGATCCAGGTCTTTTTGCAGCCGAATGTCGGAGGGCACGGTCGCGGCCGTCAACGCTTCCAGTGACTGTAAGCCGAGCGTCTCCAGCATCTCGCCGACATCCGCGTCGGTGGGACCAAGATGGCGATGGAGAAAGGTGTCGGTCGGGCTGAGAAAGTCCGGGGTAGCCATAGCGTTCGTTTTGTCCTTCGGATAGGTGTCGTTGGTTGAGAACTCGCTCTATCGACTGAGCCGTTTGCGGCCCGCAGAGTACCATGTTCGCCACCTCTTCTCCAGAGGCTCCGAGAGAGCTCCCAGACTTGCCTTTGGACGGAGAGTCACGTATGAGTGCAGACTATAAGCGGGAGGCTAAAACAGTCTGTCGGCTTCGGCCTCGCATTGTTCAGGCCCCTGCCCCGTGCGCCTGTACCGGTCACGCGCTTTCCGCCAACCTGATGGCAGGCGATTAGTCTGCAGAGGTCTGGTATAATCCCCCAACGAAAATCATGCGCATTCTAGCCATTGAAGACGAAACGAAAGTCGGCTCTTTTATCAAGCGCGCGCTTGAAGAGGAGAGCTACGCCGTCGATCTTTGCGAGGACGGAGCGAAGGGGCTGGAGCTGGCCTTCGCCACCAACTACGACCTGGTGATCGTCGATTTGATGGTGCCGACGTTGCCTGGCCTGGAGATCGTCAAGGGGATTCGCCAGGCGAAGATTCAAACTCCCATCCTGATTCTGACAGCTCAATCACAAGTCGATCAACGGGTTAAGGGCCTTGATGCGGGAGCGGACGATTACCTCACGAAGCCCTTCGCGATTGATGAATTGCTCGCCCGCATCCGCGCCTTGCTACGCCGCGGCGCCACGGAGAGTCCCGGCGTGCTTCAGATCGATGATTTACTACTGAACCCGGCCACGCGCGAAGTGACTAGGGGCGACCAGCGGATCGATCTCACCTTGAAGGAGTATGCCCTGCTTGAATATCTGATGCGCCATACGGGCCGTGTGCTGACCAGGCCCATGATCTCCGAGCATGTGTGGAATCAGGACTTCGACACCTTTACCAATGTCATCGACGTGTACGTAAACTACCTTCGCAACAAGATCGATCGGGGCCGCGTCAAGAAACTGATCCACACGGTCCGGGGGAGCGGTTATATGTTGAAGGCCGACTGATGCCGCTTCGCGTCCGGCTCACCCTCTGGTACGGCACAGCTCTCGCGTTGATCCTCATTATTTTTTCAACGGTCCTCTATGTGATGACTGCGCGCAGTCTGCGCGATGCGGTCGATCAATCGCTGGAGGGAACCGCCGCCGCCGCTGTGCGGGCCCTGGAAGAGCGCGGCTTCCTTCCTCTCGTCGACGAAGGCGAACTGATGTCGCAGTTCCCCGAGCTGGCGCGCATCGATAAATTCTTTCAGATCTTCAGTCCCTCCGGCACGATTACGATTCGCTCGCCGAACGTCAAACAACATGAGCTGCCGCTAAGCCGGCGGGCCCTGGAAGTCGCCTATTCTGGCCATAGCCTATTCGAGTCGGCGCAATACCCCAAGGAGCCGCCGCTCCGCCTCATTTCCGTCCCCATCGTCTATCGAGGTAGTCTGCTCTATATCATCCAAGTCGGCACCACGATGGACTCTGTCGAACATACCTTGAACCGCCTGCTCCTGGTGTTGTTGGTGAGTATGCCGGTTGCGCTGGCTGTGTCGCTGGCCGGAGGCTGGTTCATGGCAGGCCGGGCGCTTCGTCCGGTCGATGCAATCACGCTGGCCGCGCAACGGATTGCCGAAGGAGATCTGACGCAACGACTGACGGCTCCTGCTTCAGCCGACGAAATTGGACGACTGACCAATACGTTCAACGACATGATCGACCGGCTTGAAACGTCGTTCCGGCAGATCCGCCAGTTCAGTAGCGATGTCTCGCATGAGATGCGTACGCCGCTCACGGTGATGCGAGGGGAAACCGAATTGGCGCTACGGCGTCCGCGCGAAAACGAAGATTACAAAGCGGTTATGGAGAGCAATCTCGAAGAGATCGATCGCATGACGCGCATTGTGGATGAGCTGCTCTTCCTCTCCCGGGCCGACATGGGCGAGGTGAAGATGGAGCATCTGACGGTCCCACTGGACTGGCTCATCGAAGATGTCCAGCGACAGGCCTCATTACTGGGGCAGGAGCAGAACATTCAGGTTGCACTCATAAGCAATGTGCCGGCGGTGGTATCGGGCGATGAACTAAGATTGCGAGAACTCTTTCTGAATCTCGTCGATAACGCGATTAAATATTCCCGTTTCGGCGGCACAGTTGAGATGGCCTTGACGATCGAGCAGGGCCAGGCCCGTCTCTCAGTGACCGATCATGGCATTGGGATCGCGGAAGAGGATTGGCCTCAGATCTTCGACCGGTTCTACCGCACCGATAATGCGCGAGCCCATACGAAGAAGGGTACGGGTTTGGGCCTGGCGATTTGTTCCTGGATTGCTGAATCGCACCATGGCCGTATTGAGGTCCAGAGCCAGGTTGGCGAAGGTTCGACCTTTACGGTGTGGCTCCCCTTAGTCCCCACTGCTTAGCGACTTTTAATCCCTTCCTAATCCTCCTCTCATTGCGGACTGCTAGGCTACCACCATGTGAGCCTCGTCATCGGTATGCGCCCCGGTTGGTCTATCGCAAGGAGGAAATCATGAGACAGCCTGTTCGTCAGACTATTCAACGTGCCATTGCGGTCGCGGCGCTGAGCGCCCTTCTGATCTGGGGGGGTCAATCACTTGCTCCGTCTCATGCCTCGAACTCTGCTGCATCGATCGCGGCGCCGGTGACCTTGCCGATGAACGCCGCTCCCTCGAATGGATTTACGGAGGTCGCAAAAGCGGTCACCCCGGCCGTGGTGAATATTACGACTGTGGCGGTCGAGGAGGCGGCTGATAGCCGGGGCGGACAAGCTGAGTTGCGGGAGCGGATGGAGGAGTTTTTCGGCGGACCGGGGGGACCATTCGGCCCTCGCGGGTTTCGTGGGCCGCAGGGTCCTGGTCCCAGTGAGCCACGGGAACATCGTGGTGGCGGGCAGGGCTCCGGCGTCATTGTTTCGCCAGACGGGTATATTTTGACTAACAACCATGTGATCGAGGGAGCGCGCACGGTCACGATTACGTTACCGGACAAGCGGGAGTTCGTAGGCAAGATTGTGGGGGCCGATCCCAAGACGGATCTGGCCGTCGTCAAGATTGATGGGCAGAACCTTCCGACTGTTTCCTGGGGCGATGCCACGAAATTACAAGTCGGCGAATATGTGTTGGCGGTGGGTAATCCCTTTGGCCTGAACTCTACTGTCACCCTCGGCATTGTGAGCGCATTGGGCCGAGGCCGCATGGGCATCACTCAGTACGAAGACTTCATTCAAACAGACGCGGCGATCAATCCTGGAAATTCAGGCGGTGCCCTGGTCAATACCAAAGGCGAACTGGTGGGGATCAATACGGCAATCTTTTCCCAAACCGGCGGCTATCAGGGAGTGGGCTTCGCCGTTCCGACCAGCATGAGCAAGCCCATCTATGAAAGTTTGGTGAAGAACGGCAAGGTCGTACGAGGGTTCCTTGGAGTTTCGATTCAGGATCTCAATCAGGATTTGGCCAAATCGTTCGGCCTCAAAGACGCGAAGGGCGCTCTAATTAGCGACGTAAAGGATGACGGCCCCGCGAGTCAGGGAGGCCTGAAGCAAGGCGATATCATCACGGCCTATCAGGGTGTGCTAGTCGAAGACGCGGTCACGCTTCAGCGGCAGGTAACGAAAACAGCAGTGGGCGCGAAGGTGACAATCCGAGTAATCCGCGAGGGCCACGAGAAGAACCTTGCGGTGATCGTCGGTGAACAGCCGGGCAGCACAAAGATTGCCAAGGCTGAAACTGGCGAGGCGGACTATGCCTTTGCTGGGGTGGCGGTTCAGGAGCTGGATCAAAATACGGCGAAGGAACTCGGAGTCAAGGGCCAGGGCGTCGTAGTGACAGCGGTCGAGCCGGATAGCGGCCTGGAGAAGGCCGGGGTAATGAAGGGGGATGTGATCCGGGAAATCAACCGCCAACCGGTCAAGTCGGTGAAGGAGTTCGAGAAGGTTTCGTCTAGATTGAAAAAAGGTGAGAATGCCTTAATTTTGATCGATCGGCGCGGGAGCGCTCTTTTCCTCAGCGCGAAAATCTAGTAATCACTGTGGCGATGGGGCAGCCGAGCGGCTGCTCCATCGTGTATGTTCTCGTTTTTTTCATTCAGGCAAGGCCATCAGCAGAATTCGCAAAAAGTTCCACCAGTAAGGCCACAGCGAGTAAAGATCTGAGGCGTGCGCGGAGGGTACGGCGAGGGTCTGAACGATGCGAGAGCGAAGCTAGAGCACTTTCAGGATGCGGCTAATCGAAGACGACTGTTTTTCTGCCATAGACCAAGACGCGTCGTTCGACGTGGCGGCGCACAGCGCGGGCCAGCACGACCTCTTCCAGGTCACGCCCTTTCCGCACTAAATCATCGACGGTATCCCGGTGGCCCACCCGCATGACGTCCTGCTCGATGATCGGTCCCTCATCCAGATCTTCCGTCGCATAGTGCGCCGTGGCGCCGATGATTTTTACGCCACGGTCATAGGCCTGCCGATAGGGATTGGCTCCCATGAAGGCCGGCAAAAATGAGTGATGGATATTGATGGCCGGGCAGCCGACTTGTGAAAGAAAGTTGGCGCTGAGGATTTGCATGTACCGGGCCATAACAACCAGCTCGATGCGATGCTCTCTCAACAGGGAGAGCACTTGCTGCTCCTGCTGAGGCTTGGTCTCTTTGGTCACGGGACACACGGAGAAGGGAATCTTGAACAGCTCGGCCCAGCCAACGCAGGTGTCGTGATTGGAAATAATCACAGGAACATCGATGCGCAGCTCGTCCCGTTTGTGCCGCTGGAGCAGGTCTGCCAGGCAGTGATCCTGTTTCGAGACCAACATCGCGACTCTCGTTCGTCGGATTGAGTGGCGGACTTCATAGCGCATCTCGAAGGCCTTCGCAACAGGAGCGAAGGCCTTAGCGATGTCATCGGGAGGAATCTGCAACCCCTCGGTGGCAAACTCCATACGCATCAGAAACTCGTTTGTCTCTTCATCTGTATGGTGTTCCGAGTCGAGAATGTTCCCGCCGAAGTCGTGGATGAAGCCGGAGACCCGAGCGACTATGCCCCGACGATCTTTGCAGTGAATCAGGAGGACGATTGATTCTTTTCGTTGTGCCATCCTGTTCCTTGCCGGCGGTCTTTTCCAACTGCCCGTTACGGAACGATGTGGCCGACCAGATCGTACAGCGCCGCGTCGGTGATCTCGACCTTGACGATGTCGCCTGCCGAGGCCGAGCCGTCATTGATGTAGACGATCCCGTCGATCTCCGGAGCCAGCCCTGCATGGCGTCCCTCTAGCAGCCACTCTGTTTCTTCTGAGACCCCTTCGACCAAGACTTCCATCACGGAGCCGATCAGGGCCTGGCCTTTGGCCGCTGCAATTTCTTCCTGGATGGCCAGGATTTCATTCCGTCGTTCGTCCATGACCGATCGCTCCACCTTTTCATCGAGCCCAACTGCCGGCGTGTCTTCTTCGTCTGAATATAAAAACACCGCCACCCGGTCGAATTCGGCCTCTGCTACATAGTTTCTCAGTTCCTCGAACTCCTGCGTTGTCTCTCCCGGGAACCCCACGATGAAAGCCGTGCGGAAGGTGACGCCGGGAATGCGAGTCCTGATCCGGTCGACGAGAGATGTAATGGCAGCTCGATCGCCTAACCGGTGCATCCGTTTGAGCATCCGGTCATTGATGTGCTGCAGGGGCATATCGATATACTTGGCGATCTTTTCTTCTCCGGCATAGAGATCCAGCAACTCGTCCGAGACCTGTTGCGGATAGAGATAGAAGGGCCGGATCCATTGCAAATCCTTTACCTTGACCAGTTCGCGAAGCAGCGTGGTGAGGCCTTGGCGCAGGCCAAGATCGACGCCGTAGTTCACCGTGTCCTGGGAGATGAGGTTGATTTCTTTCACGCCTTCCGAAGCGAGGCGCTTGGCTTCCGCCACGATCGATTCCACTGGGCGGCTTTTCTGTTTGCCTCGCATCAGGGGGATGGCGCAGAAGGCGCAATTGCGATTGCAGCCCTCGGCGATTTTCACATAGGCGCTATGGGACTTCCCGAGACGGAGTCGCGGCGCATCCGCATCGTAGAGGTAAGGAGGCTCGCTGATCCAGAGTCTCTGTTGCCGTTTCTTTGGCGCCAGCAGATTTCGGCAAATCTCCGCAATCTTCCCGAACTCGCCGGTACCCACCACGCCGTCCAATTCCGGTAATTGCTTGAGGAGGTCACCTTGATACCGTTGGGCCAGACAGCCTGCGGCAATCAAGACGCGGCAGGACCCCGATTTTTTCAGCTTGCCATGGGCGATGATCGTATCGATTGATTCCTGCTTGGCTTCTTCGATGAAGCCGCAGGTATTGATAATGACGACCTCAGCCTTTTTCGGATCGTCGGTCAGGGCAAATCCATCAGTGACTAAGGTCCCCAGCATGATTTCTGAGTCGACCTGGTTCTTTGAGCAACCCAGGTTCACAAAGCCGATCGTGGTCTTCTTTTTGCTCGGGCGAGCGGGCGTGATCAATCGTGTAGCCATACGGAGCAGTTTACGGGACGGCTGAAAAGCCTGTCAATCAACAGGCTCTTGCAGGTTGTCGGACGATTCCCCTACAGTGGGCAGATGATTCGCACCTTTCAGGGCATCAAACCCACGGTTTCCACTTCCTGTTTTATCGAGGAGACCGGCATCGTCATCGGGGATGTTGTGCTGGGCGAGCAATGTAGCGTCTGGTTTCATGCCGTCATTCGCGGGGACGTGCATTATATCCGGATCGGCGACCGGACCAATGTGCAGGACCTCTGTATGTTGCATGTCACCCACGATACCCATCCCCTGATTATTGGCAACGAGGTGACCATCGGCCATGGGGTCATCCTCCATGGCTGCACGATCAAGGACCGCGTGTTGATCGGCATGGGCGCCATCATCATGGACGGAGCGGTGATCGGAGAAGATTCCGTCGTGGGCGCAGGGGCCCTGATTACGGAGGGGACCGTCTTCCCACCCAAGAGCCTGGTCCTTGGGTCGCCGGCGAAGGTCAAGCGGTCTGTGACGGCTGAAGAGCTCGCCTGGATTAAGGAGTCGGCGGAGAACTACGTGAGGTACGCGAGTCAGTATATGGGCAATACGTCAAAGGCAAAGCCAGGCTTTAAAATCTAGGACCAGTCAGTCTTCCTCCCCAATGTGAATGAAGCAGATCGGATCTCCCACCAGGGCTGTTTGGTAATAGCGTTTCCCCACTCGATAGGCCACTCCATGCTGGTGGCACCATTCTGCAATCCAGATGACTTCTTCTGTCGTGGTCGTGACGAGGCCGGGCCTCTCGAGCTTCCCCATGCAGCGGGCCACGAGCGCCCGCACAATGCGGCGCTCTTTGTCGAACTGCATGGGATTGAGCGTGAGGGGATTGCCCTGTCCATAGGAGAGAGGCGAGAGATTCGGGAATCGCTCAGGATCGTTTAATATGCTGACCACCCAGAGATGATCGAAACGGCCCTTCGCTTTAGCCGCATCGACCCCATGGAACGTGATGGGAATTGCCCGGCAGGCATGGTTGAGCGCTGTGACCTCGGCTTTCCGGAGATTGTGGGGCTCGACCGCCCGGCCCAGCTCCACCGTTTCCATAACCAACGGGGGCAGCTCCGCTACTCCAGCCCCGACGTAGAGACTGCGACCATTTCGCTTTAGCTTCTTCTTCAGCAGGACGGCGATCTGGATCCCAAGCCGGATGCAGGGGCCCCGCTTCGCTCGCCAGAACTCATCGCCTCCCTCATAGCAGTAGACCGGCCCAAGCGCGCCATAGTCGAGCTGGCCGTAAGTCTCAGTTATGAGACGACTGGTTGCAGGGGCAAGTTTCACGCGGCTCGTGCTCATGCCCGTACCCCCGCGATGTGAAGGGCGGCCTCGGTCACTGTCGTCGCCACGTTGGAGAGAGGAGATTCAAGGTGTCCAGACCGTTCGGATAAACCGATTATGAGGTGATTTCAGTTCCGATACCCTTGCGCGTGAACACTTCGAGGAGAATCGCATGGGGTATGCGGCCGTCGATGATATGGGCCTTGCCGACTCCGCCGCCGAGGGCATCCAGGCAAGCATGGACCTTGGGCAACATCCCTTCGCTGATCGTGCCCTTTTTCACCATCCGTTGCGTATCTTTGCGCGAGACCGTCGAGAGGTGGCGTCCATTCGCATCGCGAATGCCTTTGACGTCGGTCATCATCACCAGTTTTTCCGCTTGCAGCGCCCCCGCTATCGCTCCGGCCACGAGGTCAGCATTGATGTTGTAGGTGTTGCCTTCACGGTCTGTGCCGATCGGCGCGATCACGGGAATGTAATTGTCCTGTTGGAGCTTCAGCACCAGCGTCGGGTCGATGGACTGAACTTCTCCCGCCAGGCCGAAATCTACTTCTCCTTCCCCGTCATCCAGATCCTTATCCAGAATGGCGGACCAGGCTTTGGCCGTGAGGGGGCGCGACAGGATCAGTCCGCCGTCTTTCCCGCTCAACCCGACCGCGAGACCTCCATGGCGATTCAAGAGATCGACGATTTCCATGTTGATCTTGCCGGCCAAGACCATCTCCACGATTTCCATCGTGGCATCATCCGTGACCCGCACCCCATGGCGAAACTTGGCTTCCATGCCCAAGCGCTCGAGCATCTTGTCGATCTGGGGGCCTCCGCCATGCACGATTACCGGATTGAGTCCCACGTATTTCAAGAGCACGACATCCTGGGCGAATCGTTCTTTTAACAGCGTGTCGGTCATGGCATGGCCGCCATATTTAATCACGATGGTCTTGCCCTTGAACTTGCGTATGTAGGGCAAGGCTTCGATCAGCACGTTCGCTTTTTTGATCAGTTTGTTCATGCCTGACTCCCCTTGCGAGAAAAGCGCGACCTGCGCGTCGCTTCAATATATATCATGGTTTGCCGTCCTTGGTGGAACGTATGTTGGCGGCGCGGCCCGCTCTCGGGTGGGTCTTATCGTAGACGGCCAGGAGCTGGTCTGTCGCCAGGTGCGTGTATTTTTGTGTTGTGGCCAAAGACACATGCCCCAGCATCTCTTGAATCGATCGTAGATCAGCTCCCTCATCGAGGAGATGGGTGGCAAAAGAATGGCGCAGGGTATGGGGACTCACGGAGCCTCCGGCCAGCTGCTTCGAATAGCTGGCCACGATGCGAGCCACACTCCTGGCCGTCAACCGACCCCCTCGGAGATTCAAAAAGACGGGGGCTGCTGGCTGCTGATTGCTGGCTGATGGCTTCAACGATGCACGATAGTTGTGGATGGCCTTGAGGGCTACCGCCCCGACTGGGACGATCCGTTCCTTCCGGCTTTTTCCTCGCAGATGGACCAGTCCCTCGGACGCACGGAGGTCTTCGAGGTTGAGCCCCACGAGTTCGCTCACACGAGCCCCGGTCGAATAGAGCGTTTCCAATAAGGCGCAGTCCCGGAGGGAGGAGCCTGCTTGTCCGGCAGGAAAGTCCATCAGTGCTGCCGCGTCGTCCTTAGTCAAGACACGAGGTAGATGCTTGGGCTGTTTCGGCGTTCTGATGGTGTCGGCGGGATTGAGCCCCACCCGGCCTTTTCCCTGCAGATAGCGATAGAAGCTGCGAAGAGAGGCGAGCTTCCTGGCGATCGAGGAGCTTTTTTCCTGTTTGCGGTCCAGCCAATGGAGGTAGGCTCTGATGGACTCCGTCTTGACGGTCGCGGGATCGAGCTTGGGCAGTCCCGGCTGTTCTGCCTTCATGAAGGTGTGAAATTGGCGGAGGTCTGAACCGTAGTTGCGCACGGTTTCATGCGACGCATGCCGTTCCACTTCCAGGAAGGTCATGAAAGCTTGAATTGCGTCATCCATGCCGTCAGGTCCTCAAGCGCCCGTTGTCCGGTGAGCCGTCGTTTGCTCTCCTTGTCTCTCGTCGGGGTGGCAAGGGGAGGAAAGAGCCCGAAGTTCGTATTCATCGGCTGAAAGTGCCGGGGGTCTGTGGTCGTGATATATGTCGTGAGGCAGCCGTGGGCCGTAGTAGGTGGCGGCGTGACCAAGGGCAATCCTGCCAGGCTGCGAGCGGCGTTGATGCCGGCCAGTCCTCCCATCGCAGCGGAATCCGTATAGCCCTCGACGCCGACCAATTGCCCCGCGAAGAAGAGGGTGCCACGCGCCTTGAACTGAAGCGTGTTGTAGAGCAGTTGCGGCGAATTGATGAAGGTGTTGCGATGCAGGCTGCCGTAGCGGAGGAACTCCGCCTCCTCCAGGCCAGGGATCATGCGAAATACCCGTTTCTGCTCGCCATAGGTTAGTTTAGTCTGAAACCCCACGAGGTTGTAACAGGAGCGATGAGCGTTTTCCGTCCGGAGCTGCACCACTGCGTAGGCGCGCTTCCCCGTCTTAGGATTGTCCAAACCCACCGGTTTCAATGGGCCGAATTGCATGGTCTGGCGGCCTCGTTCAGCCATTACCTCGATGGGGATGCAGCCTTCAAAGTAGGCGGCTTTTTCAAAGTCTTTTGGTTGCACCTTTTCCGCTGCCAGCAGCGCGGCGTAGAAGGTATTATAAGTTGCTTCATCCATGGGGCAATTAAGGTAGTCGTCTCCGCCTTTTCCGTATCGAGAGGCTAGGAATGCGATGTCCATATTGACGGAGTCGGCATCCACGATCGGCGAGATCGCATCGTAAAAATATAAATGCTTGGTCTGGGTCAATTGCGCGATGGCCTGAGACAGTTTGTCGGATGTCAGAGGCCCCGTCGCCAGAATACAGACACAGTCCGTCGGGATTGCGGCGATCTCCGTGCGCAGAATGCGAATGTTCGGATGGCTTTCAAGCGCCTGGGTGATCTTGAGTGAGAACAGATCGCGATCGACAGCCAGGGCGGATCCAGCCGGCACCCGCACTTCGTCTGCGACCTTGATAATGAGCGAGTTGAGCCGGCGCATCTCTTCTTTCAAGATGCCGGGCGCATTCATCGGGTCCGTCGACCCGAGCGAATTGGAACAGACCAGCTCGGCTAAGCCGCCGGTCTTGTGGGCTTGCGTGGTTGCGTTGGGGCGCATTTCATAGAGCGTGACTTTCGCACCACGATTGGCTGCCTGCCATGCTGCTTCAGATCCGGCCAGACCCCCGCCAATAATCACAATGTCGTCGGGCATGCGAGTGGGACTCCGTGGGCAAAAGGTGAGCGGAAGGGCATTGTAGGAACCGTATTTTAGCGATGTCAAGGCGACGGCGCGCTGGGAATGGCTAGCGACGCATGGAAGCGGGAGCCTACTGATCGGATCGCCCGTGACGTCATCGTTCTCGGTTGATCCGATTTATAACCCCATGCTAGACTTCAAACTCTGTGGGCGATTAGCTCAGGGGTAGAGCGCTTCCTTCACACGGAAGAGGCCACTGGTTCGATACCAGTATCGCCCACCACTTCTTCATCCCCCGTCTCCCAACATACTGTTTTCATAGGGGTTGTTGGCAACGCTCTCACCTTGGATAGAGCCAGGGTGGCTGGCTACACTTTATTGTGTTGCGCTATCGTGCGGTGTGAACCCTGCTGGACAAGTGAGGTTAGCTATGCGGCTAACAGCATGTGCCGCAGGAATATTCTTCCTGGTCACTACATCCGAAGATGCCGTGCTGGATGCGCAGCGTCAATATAATTTAGAGTAAGACGGTTTTCCGATTTGACGCCCGCTTCTCTCCGGAGAGGCAGGCGTGGTCGTTTGTCGTTGGTAAAGGCTTTCACATTTCGTGTATCCTCCCCCCGTGAGTCGAACCCCCTGTGATATGAGAGCCTCTGGCACTGCGTCCCTTCGGCTATGGCTGGTCTGTGGCTTGGGGCTAAGCCTCTTGCTGAGCGCCTGCGAAACGGCAGCCCCTAAGCCGCCCCTCCCACCATCGGAAAGCGATCTTATTCTTCTGAAGTCCCCCACGATCTGTGTGGCAAAGCCCGACTTTCTTAAGGCCCATCTTGCTTCTGCGCTCAAGACGCAAGCCTGGGGCTCAGGCCAGGAGTTGATCCTCCCTGCCGACCGAAGCCCCTCCCACGGCGATGAATCTTATTTCTTCGATGAAGATGGACTGCTGGTCGGAGCGCTGTTCACTTTTTCGTCCGGCCTCAGTCTGGAGCCCTACCCGGTCCTGCGTGAGACCCTGACATTGTTGAAGCCCACATTGGAGTTTTATCTCAACGTGGCGAATCTGTCTTCCAAGGCGAGCATGGCGTCGAGTGCCCTCTATGCAACAGGCGATGAAAAATCTACGACGCAATATTTGGTCCTTAGCACGAACGAGCAGCCGGCATTGCTCCAGGCCTCGATCACGATCGACCCCTACGCGCAATTGTTCTCCCCCTATCGACGGGAATTTTTAGAACGGTTGCGCCGCCCAAGCAGCCAGAATCCAGGGCAACAGCTCGACAGTCAAGGCGCGGAGGACAAGGAGCCGTTCCTGTCGCTCCAGCAATTTGCACGAGGACAAACGGCTCAGTTGTCTTACTGTGGGCCCCAGAACTACGAGATCGCAGCCAATGCCTATCAGAAAGCGATCGCGAGCGGCTTTACGAGTAAGGTGTGGCAGGCCGAGGTGCACCACAAGCTGGGTTTGGCATGGGAAGGGAAGGGGCAGCACGAGAAGGCCAAGGGGGAGTTGCTACAGTCGCTGGCCATCAGGCCCAATACTCCGGAAATTCTGAACAACCTCGGCACGGTCTACGGCAAGTTGGGAGACAAAGCAAACGCGCTGGCCTCCTTCGAGAAGGCCGTTATCCTTCGGCCTAACTACGCCATCGCCCGTTACAACTTGGCGGAAGCCATCGAATCCACGAGTCCCAGACGCGCCATTCTGGAATACGAGACCTATGTTGCCTTGGCCGAAGGTATCCCGGAGGAAACCAGCCGCATCGCTCGCGCCAAACAGCGAGTGAAGGTGCTCAAATAGTAGCGGGATGGCCCGGTGACTTCCCTATGTTCGCGCAACGCGCGGCTTGGAGAGCCCTCGCTGGACGCACGCAGTGGGGGACTCATCCGGGCCATCTAAGGGGGAGAGTGAACGGCAAGTTCTTTGAGTGTCCTGCGAGGGGACGCGGGAGAGTCTGACGTCTAGCGTCGGCTCTTTTCTTCTTGTTCTTCGAGTGTTTTGCAGTCGATACAGAGGGTGGTGACGGGACGGGCTTTGAGTCGTGGATAGGGAATCTCTTCTTCGCAGCGTTCGCAGCTGCCGTAGATGCTCTGGTCCATTCGAGCCAGCGCTTCATTGATCTTCTTGACCAACCGTTGCTCGCGCTCGAGAATTCTCATCGAGAAGCGTTGCTCGGCTTCCGCCGACGCCTGGTCGCTGACATCAGGGAAGGTCTCCTGACTATTTGAACTGGTCAGGCCCTCGACCACTTCATTCAAAATGGTCCGGCGCTGCTCCTCTAGGTCGCAACGAATCGCGTGGTACTTTTCTTCAACGGCTGCGATTGTGGTACGGCGTGTGTGAGCGACAGGTGGTGTCGCTGTGGGGGCGGATGCAATGGGTTTGGCTGAAGAGCCTGCTTTCACCTAGCCACCTGGTTGAAGAGTAAAGTCATTCTAACGAGCCGACTATAACAGGGGCCTGGAGGGGGGTCAATGGGAGGTAATCGGCTCGAGGGTGCTGAAAAATATTGGTTGTACGGTGGGACGGCTAGAGGTCTCGGCGGCCTTCAATCGACTTCAGTAACGTCACGTCGTCGGCATACTCAATGTCCATCCCGACCGGGATACCATAGGCGATACGGGAGACTCTGGCGCCAAGGGGTTTCAGCTGGTTGGTTAAATAGATGGCGGTTGCCTCTCCCTCGATCGTCGGACTCGTCGCAAGGATCACTTCCTGAATGCCTCCGAGTTTCACCCGATCGACCAATTCCTCGGCCCTGATATCGGAGGGCCCGACGCCGTCCAGCGGAGATAAGGCGCCGAGCAACACATGGTACAGGCCCCGGTAGGCGCCGGCCCGTTCGATGGCATAGGTCGTGCTGGGTTCTTCCACCACTAGGATTCTCGTTTGGTCCCGCTTGGGGTCGAGGCAAAACTCGCAGAGCTCCCCTTCTGCAATGTTTCGGCATTGGCGGCAAAACGAGAGCCCGTCCTTCACGGCGCGAATGGCTTCGGCCAACCGGAGCGCCTCTTCGCGCTCGGATTTCAACACGTGGAACGCCAATCGCTGCGCCGTCTTTTGTCCGATGCCGGGGAGACGGACTAATTCGCGCACCAACCGCGCGAGGAGTCCTTGCTGATCAACTGCCATAGGGTAATCGTCCGCTAAAATAATCCGGGGACATTCATGCCGCCGGTCACGGCTTTCATCTCATTCGCCATCATCTCGCGCGCCTTGTGGAGGGCGTCGTTCGATGCCGCCATGACCAGGTCCTGCACCATCTCTACGTCGCCGCTTTTCACGACTTCGGGATCGATGACGATGCTGAGCAATTGCATCGCGCCATTGGCCGTGGCGGTCACGCTGCCTCCGCCGGCTGTCCCGGTGACGGTCTTCACTGAAGCCTGTTCCTGCACCTTCGACATTTGCGCCTGCATCGCCTGCGCCTGCTTCAGAATATTTCCCATGTTCGCTAACGGGTTTTTCATTCTTCAATTTCCTTCTGGCTCGCTACCGGCCGGACCTCTGCGAGCTCTGCGCCGAATATCTCCAGCGCCTGCTTGACGACCGGATGCGCCTGCGCCCGCTCGAAGAGCACTTGTTTTTGCTCTTTTTCTTTTGACACCCTAAGCTCTGCCATCGTGTGCCCCTGGAAGTCCGCCTCGGTCAACTCGACAACCCGCAGCCGAAGGGTTTGCCCGCTCAGTCGTTCACACATTGAGGTGAGCACCGCGATATTGTCGGGCTTTTCGATCATGCCACGGGCCACCGTCGCTTGTTTGGGAAAGCCAATCGTCACGACATGGCCGTCCACGCGGACGAGTCGCCCTATTTCCAGGAAGGGGGCGATATTGGGAAAGGCCCCAGCCACCTCTTCTTGAAGTTGCTCCCAATTAAGCGTGACCGCGGGACGGGCCGTATCACTGGGGGCCGCAGGGACAGGTTTCGTTACGGTCCCCTCACTGCTGGCGAGGGGAGGCCGTGCAGGCGGAGGAGTGGAAAGGGGGTTCCGTGCTGGGGCGGCCGTTGCGAGCCCCGGAGGTCGGGTCGGCAGTGGCGCGGCTGGCATGGACGCCGTCGATTGTGGAGGCTTTGGCGCCGAAGGAGGGGGCGGACTATTTGCGCGAACGGGCTGCGCCGGTTTTTCTACGCGAACAGGCGCCGGCAAGGGGCGTGGTGTTTGGCCCGGCGGCATCGCTTGGGCCGGCTTCTCGTTCGCGCGACGCAGCAACCGCGTGGCCCGCACCGCCGCCGTTTCAAGCACGAATCGGGGATGGGCGCTGAGCCGGAGCGCATCCTCTGCTTGCGTGAAAATCGCAAAGAGTTCTTGAAGCTGCTCCGGGGAGAAGGCCTTGGCGTCAGCCGCCATCTGCGCCAGGTCTTCCATGGTGGCTTCGATCAGGCCCTGCTGCTCTTGCGGCGAAGGCACGACCGACACCACCAGCATGTTGCGCAGATATTCGACGACCTCCGCACAGTAGGCGCGCAGATCGTGTCCCTGGTCCAGCAGGTGGGCCAGCACGCGCAGCGCCGCAGCGCTTTCCTGTGCAGTAAAGGCCTGAATCATGGCGCGCACCAATTCTTGCGGAACCGCCCCCAGCAATGCTTCCAGGTCCGTATGCACGATCGTCTTCCCGCCAAAGGCCACCGCCTGGTCGAGCAGGCTGAGTCCGTCGCGCATGCTGCCCTCGCTGGCCCGGGCGAGCGCCATCAGGCTTCGCTCCTCGATGACGATCTGGTCCTGATTGACCACATAACGCAGCCGTTCGACGATCTCGGCTCGCGCAATGCGCCGGAAGTTGTAATGCTGACAGCGGGATAGAATCGTCGCCGGAATTTTGTGGATCTCGGTGGTGGCGAAAATAAACACGACGTGTGGGGGTGGCTCTTCCAGGGTTTTCAGTAGCGCGTTGAAGGCTGAGTTCGACAGCATGTGGACTTCGTCGATGATGTAGACCCGGTACTTCCCGTGAAACGCGGCGAACTTGATATTCTCGCGGATCTCGCGCACATCGTCCACGCTTGTGTTAGAGGCGCCGTCGATCTCCATGACGTCGACGGAGGTGCCTTGCGCAATTTCGAGGCAGTTGGAACAGGTGCCGCAGGGTGTGCCGGTCTGCCCCTGCTCGCAGTTGAGCGCTTTGGCGAGGATTCGCGCCACTGTGGTTTTCCCCACGCCGCGGCTCCCGGAAAAGAGATAGGCTTGGGCGATTCGCTTCGTAGTGATGGAATTGACCAGCGTCTGCACGACATGCGGCTGTCCGATCACGTCGTCGAATGTGCCGGGCCGGTATTTTCTGGCGGAGACTTGGTAATCCATAAGGCGTTAGACGTGAAACGGTAGATGTGAAACGTTGAGAGGCGTGATCCTGCGCGTTCGTATCGTCTTAGATTTCATGCCTCACGGAATAAACCTAAGTGGGGCCAGGTGATCCTGCGGCACCCAGAACTGACCGCTTACCGTTGCTTCCTTCCGGACCTGGCGGGGTTCACAGGGTTCTGTTGCACAGGGCCCAGCCCCGTATCCAAAGTCAAAAGTAGAAGGTGTGCAGGACGGAAACTTCCGTCTTTTAACTTTTTACTTTTGCCGTATCTTGTTTTGGCGGAGAGGGTGGGATTTGAACCCACGGTCCCATTGCTGGGACGCATGCTTTCCAAGCATGTCGATTCGACCACTCTCGCACCTCTCCACATCGATTTTTGGAAGGGGCATCTTAGCACGTGGTCTGGTGAGCGGCAAGGTGACAACCAGCGTGAATCGCTATGTCATTGACCCTCCCCGGTTTCCGTACTGTACTGCGAGGAGCTCACAGGGAGCCATGAGAGTCTCCTGACATTTTGCGGCAAAGAGCAACTATCGAGAACCATAGATGAGATCGAGAACGTCAGGGCATTGGCGCTGTTGAGTGTGCTGTCTCCACGCCGGCTCTCGACCGGCCCGGAGCGCGCGCGCCTGATCAGGGACAAAAGATCATTGATTAACTGAACTGATCCCACGTATCGCATTGTTTGATCGACCAGAACACCGCTTCTTTGAGTTTTTTCAATGGTATGTTTCCCGGGTCGTGCAGGGCTTGGAGTTTCTTGTCGAGGTCGTAGAGGGGCTGAATCGATCGTTTGTCCGGAATTTTCCCCAAGGCCCAGGCCACTTCCGTGAGCACGAACCAGTCGGTTTTCGGATCTTTCAGCTTGGCCAGGAGCGGCAATACGACCGAGGCATCTCCGTGGAGTCCGCCGAGTTGGCCTAGCCCTTTGGCTGCGGCTGTTTGTACCTCGAGATCCTGGGACGTCGTCATAATCTCAATTAGTAGCGGAATGCCTTCTCGCCCGAGATTGCCCATCGCAGACAAGGCCTGTTTCGCTAAGTCTCTATCTTGGAGCGCTTGTTTCAGCCTCGGTAGGGCTTCATCTGCCTGCATTTCGCCAAGCAACGAAAAGATTTTGACTTTGCGAGCTTGGGTGGTGTCGGCAGAATCGAGCAGCGTCAATAGCCGCTCCGGCTGGCCCCACTCCGCCGTCAACAGCAGCGGAAACTCATATTTCTCCAGTTCCTCTTGTAGTTTTCCGATCGCATAGGCTCCTGGCTCGCCGGCCTTCGTGGCTTGGGCTGCCACGACCGCATCGTCGAAGCCGGTGCGCACCTCCCGCTGCCATCTCACTTTTAGTTCCCCGAGGAGATAGGTCATCTGACAGGCAGGCCCTTTCCAGAGGCGCGACGGAGCATCGGGCAGATCTGCATCCCCGCCGGCCGCAGTGGTCCCTTCCCAGGTCTTCCGCTGTTCGCATTTCACCTTGAAGACTGCGTCGTGAGGCTTCGCGCGATCCTGCACCATTGTATAGCCCAACTCGCCTAGCCTCCGTGAGGCGAGGTCGGCAATTGGTCCTGCCTCAATGGCTCCTTTATCGGTTAGGGCCATGGCATCGACTAGAACCGACTGGACTTTGGCGAGTTGCGCCTTCTGCTCGATCGTAAAATAATCGCGATAGGCCCAGGAAGGAGTCGGTAGCAAGGCCAGCAGGTAGGCTATAGGAAGGAGAACCGCTCGCATCGTGCACCTCCTTACTGAACAGGGATTCAGGGGAAGACATTGAATGTGCGGAGGAGAGGGAGTCTTGTGCTATCCCCCGCTCGTTCCACGATCCCCGCCCTCACCTCGTGTCACTGTGTCACGCATACCGGGCTTGAGGCGATGGAGCAACCTCGTCGGCATTATACTCCCTATAAGATGAGGGTACTACCAAGCACTGACTTGCGAGAGGAGTCGTGCGTAGTTGGCCTATGAGGTTCAGTAGAAAGCCTGCAAAGTTCAGCTGTTCTCCGCGCAGGGCCTGACTACGTACCATGCGGCCTCTCCCCCAGGAGTATGGGTTGACAGTAGGAGGCATCCAACGGTACAAAAGACTAACAGTATTGAGTTATTTCGCTTATTTGCTCATCATGCTGGAGGCGACTTCAGCATATCCCACCCATGCGAGCGTGGCGAAACTGGCAGACGCGCGAGACTTAGGATCTCGTGGGTAACCGTGGGGGTTCAAGTCCCTCCGCTCGCACCAAACCACGGACGGCTGCGACGGCGCAGTGGCACCTGGCAGGCTTCTTACAAGATAAGGGTAGTACCAGCTATGAAAATAGAAGTGATTGAATTAGGACCGATGAAACGCGCCCTCAAGATCGAGGTGCCAGCCGACGAGGTCACGCAACGGTTTGCCCGTGCGTACGTGGAGTTGAACCGCCAGGTCAACATCCCGGGGTTTCGCCCGGGCAAGGCGCCCCAGGCCTTGCTGGAAAAACGCTATTCCAAATCCGTGGAAGAAGACGTGATCCGGAACCTCGTGCCGGACTATTACGATAAGGCCGTTCGCCAAGCGGGAATTGTGCCGGTTCTCGTCGAAATTCCTCCGCTGGAACGAGTCAAGATCAAGAAGGACGAGCCCTTCACCTTTACCGCGACTGTCGAGATCAAGCCGACCATCGAGTTGCGGGACTATAAGGCGCCGAGCCCTATCTCGCTCAAGCCTGACAAGCGCACCGTGACCGAGGAGCAGCTGGCTCGTGGGCTTGAAGTATTGCGCGAGCAGCAAGCTCGTTTGGAAGCGGCTCCGGCCGGTCACGTCATCGCGGAGGGGGACTATATCGTGCTGGACGTGCAGGGCACCCTCGACGGGGCACCGCTGGATGGCACGAAGAAGGAAGGGCAGCTCCATAAGGTCGGATCGAACGTGTCCATACTGGGCGTGGAGATCGATTCGCAGGTCATGGGCAAGAAAGAAGGCGACGTCGTCCAGATTGCCCAGCCCTATCCTGCTAGCCATCCCGATCCTCGTGTCGCAGGGGAAACGGTGGTGTTCAACGTGACGTTGAAGGCCGTCAAAGAGAAGAAGCTGCCGGTGCTAGACGACGAGTTCGCCAAAGACTGCGGCCCCTACACATCGCTCCAGGAAATCAAAGATAAGTTGCAGGGCGGGATGGAGCAGGCCCTGAAGCGAGAGATCGAAGATACCTACAAGGATACGATCATCAAGCGGCTGGCGGAGACCCACCACTTCGATCTTCCGGAAACCCTGGTAGAGCGCGAGCTGGAAGCCATCATTCGCCAGCACGTGCAGCAACAGCAACAGAAGAGCGGCAGCGAGGATGCGTTGAGCATGGAAGCGCTCACGGCTCTTCGTCAGGAGCATCGCGACGAGGCCGCGCGTCGGGTGAAGCTCGGCCTTGTCTTGGAAGCGATTGCCGAGAAAGAAGGGCTGACGGTCACGCAGGATGACCTGAACGCCGAAGTCATGCGGTTGGCGTCGGAGCTCAAGATGCCGGCGGCCGATCTCGTGAAGATGATTAAGTCGGGCGGGCAGGATTCCATCGATGAATTGCGCGCCAGGATTCTGGCGGACAAGGCTTTGGATTTTGTGTATCGCAATGCGGTGATTCAGGGATAAGAAGCGACCGGTGCCGGTCCTCCGGCACCTTAGCGTCAACAGGCTGTAAGCGGAAAGGAACGACGTGCATGCTGGTTCCCATTGTTATTGAAACGACGAACCGAGGCGAACGAGCCTACGATATCTATTCCCGGCTCCTCAAAGACCGGATCATTTTCTTGGGTGCGCCAATCGACGACGTGTTCGCCAACCTGATTATTGCCCAGCTGTTGTTCCTCGAAGCGGAAGATCCCGAGAAAGATATCAATCTCTACGTCAACTCGCCAGGAGGAAGCGTCACGGCAGGTTTGGGCATTTACGACACGATGCAATATGTGAAGCCCCCGATCAACACCATCTGTCTGGGCCAAGCCGCCAGCATGGGAGCGTTCTTGCTCACCGCCGGCACCAAGGGCAAGCGATTCGCCTTGCCGAATGCCAGGGTCATGATCCACCAGCCCATGGGCGGGTTTTCCGGGCAGGCCACGGAAATCGACATTCATGCCAGAGAGATTTTGAAAATCCGCGAGCGGCTCAATGAGATCATGGCTAAGCACACGGGCCAGCCGTTGGAGAAGATCGCTCAGGATACGGAACGGGACTATTTCCTGTCGGCGGAAGAGGCCAAGCAGTATGGGCTCATCGACGAAGTCATCACGAGGCCTCCGAAGCTCCTCAAGGCTGTCAGTGGCGATGCAGGGAAAGATGCGGCGAAGGACAAGTAGCAGGGGGACGGATGGCCAAGCCGGATAAAATGGATCGACACCTTCGTTGTTCATTCTGCGGAAAGAACCGCGATGAAGTCCGCAAATTGATTGCCGGGCCTACGGTCTACATCTGTGACGAATGCGTCAACCTCTGCAACGACATCATTGTCGAGGATTGGGAAGAAGCCAAAGAGGAGATTTCATCGAAGCTCAAAAAGCCGGTAGAGATCAAGCACCACCTGGATCAATACGTCGTGGGGCAGGAGCGGGCCAAGCGAATCCTTGCGGTGGCCGTGCATAACCACTACAAGCGGATCTCCTCCAAGGACAAGGATACGGATGAGGTGCAGCTCCAGAAGGGCAACATCCTCATGTTGGGGCCGACGGGCACAGGCAAGACGTTGCTGGCGCAGACCCTGGCGAAGTATCTGGATGTTCCATTCACGCTGGCCGATGCCACTACGCTGACCGAAGCGGGGTATGTCGGCGAAGATGTGGAAAACATCATCCTGAAGCTTCTGCAAGCCGCGGACTACGATGTCGAGCGGGCGGAGCGGGGCATCGTCTATATTGATGAAATCGACAAGATCAGCCGCAAGAGCGACAGCCCCTCCATCACGCGCGACGTGTCTGGTGAAGGGGTGCAACAGGCACTGCTCAAGCTCATCGAGGGCACCGTTGCCAACGTGCCGCCTCAGGGCGGGCGCAAACATCCGCATCAGGAATTTATCCAGGTTAACACGAGCAACATTCTGTTCATCTGCGGCGGCGCGTTCGTCGGGCTCGAGCAGACTATCGAACAGCGGCTGAACTGCAAGTCGATGGGATTCGGCGCCGAAGTTCGCGGGAAGAGCGAAATCAAGTTGGGCGAACTATTCGCGAAGGTTCAACCGGAAGACTTACTTAAGTACGGGTTGATTCCGGAATTCGTCGGGCGGCTGCCGGTTGTGGCCACGTTGGATGAGCTGGATGAGCGAGCGCTTATTCGTATTTTGACCGAACCGAAAAACGCCCTGACCAAGCAGTATGAGAAGCTCTTCTCGTTCGAAAAAGTGAAGCTGAAGTTTACGGAAGGGGCGTTGGGGGCGATCGCGCGGAAGGCCTTTATCCAGAAAACAGGCGCCCGGGGCCTGCGTGCGATTCTGGAAGATGTGATGCTGGACGTGATGTACGACGCCCCGTCGCAAAAGCTGCTTCAGGAAGTCCTCATTACGGAGGATGCCATTCTTGGGAAGCATCCTCCTGTTCGGATCTTCGAGCATGACAAGGATGCAAAAACGGCATAAGCCGTTGTAAGTAAATGATTTTTAGTTAGCGATTCCGTCTTCTTTCATTTCCTAAGGCCCTTCTGTTGCCCAGCGCCGCACCTCACGGTTTGCATCCTTCGCGCCCGCTGCTTCGAGCGCGGCCTTCGTCTCGAAATCGCTGAATGTTCTCAGGCGATAGGCTGCTTCTGCCCGCACCCTAGGCGAGGGGTCTTGCGCTAAATATTCTCTAAGCCAAGGGGCGACAGAGCTTCCTCCCCATTCCCCTACCGCTGCCACAATTCCCTGCCGGACCGCTGCATCGGGATCATGGCCTGCGGCGATGAGCTGAGGAATCCATTGACTTGAGTCGACTTGGATCAGGGCTTGCGCCGCGGCTTTCTTGATGTTGGGGTCCGAAGATTGCAGTAAGGCGACGATCGGTTGCAACAATTGGGAGCGCGGTTCGATTTCACCGATTGCCACAACCGCGGCCTGGCGGACCGATTCGACTGGATCCTCCAGCGCGTCCGCCAATAGGAGCACGACCGCTTCTGTGGCTGTTGGCTTCAAGCGTCCCAGCGCGGTGATCGCTGCCTCGCGAACGAGAGCGGACGGGTCGCGGGAGAGGGGAAGGATGGACTCGGTGGCTTGCGGGTCGCCGATTTTTCCGAGGGATTCCACTGCCGTTCGCCGCATCTCTGGCCGCACATCCTGGAGCAGTTTTACTAACAGCGAGAGCGCCTGCGCTTTGGATGAAGGGGGAGAGTCCTGGAGACAGCCGGGGAGGGAGAGGCTTAGTGCAAGGGCAACCCATCCGATGGTGTGAGAGGCGGTAGCCCGGCGGAACAGGGACCAGGCATTGGCCAGGCCGATGGAGCCATTTTCCCAGCTCACGTTTGCTTCGAAGGCTCCTCATGCAGGGCGGGTAGTTCTTTGGCTGCTTCGAGGGATTGCTGGAACTCTTTCTGTGCTGAATCCATTTCAGCTTGGATCGTGCGCATCTCAGGATCGACCGAATTGCGAACATCGGCGACGGCTTGTTTGAATGTCCGTAAGGCATCGCCCAGTCCCTCGCCCAAGCTCTGCATATCTTGAGGGGAGACGCCGGTTGGCTGCGCGGCCTTCGCCTTCAGCGCCGCCTGCTGTGCCTGTACGCGGACCACGGCATCCTTATTCACGATGGCGGAGGGACGATTGGCTACCGGTTTGGCCTGGGCGCCTGGAGGCAGGGGCGGGTACTGCGCCTTCATCATCGGTGAGGGAGCCGCCGCCCGCTCTTCCATCGTGGGAGGCCTCTGGCCCTGTGCCGCTGCCGGGGCTGCAGTGGGTGTTGCCGTGCGAACTGGCTGCGGCGGAGCCGCCATGTTGTACATCAAGGCGGCGGTGGTTCCAGGGGTCAGTTCTGGACCTGGCGTATAAGGGGCGGTGGGTTTCAGCGAGGCGGGCGCCTGGCCCTGCTGCGGTACCGTTATGGCTGGCGCAGCCTGGACTGCCGCTTGGACTTGCATGGGAGCCGGTTCAGTTGCTTCTGGTTGCACGATCTCCGGCGCGGGGATTTCATTGACTTCTTTTTTAAATCCTCTGAGCGCCTTACCGACCCCTTCACCGATTTGTGGGAGCTTGCCTGCCCCGAAAATGATGAGGACGATGACCAGAATAATGATGAGCTCTGAGATCCCCATGGTACCAAACATGGCGTCGTTCCTTTGTTTAGTTCGATAAGTCGAATGTGGGACTGCTGTTTTAAGAGCCGAATCAACTGTATAGGCCAGCAGGAGGCACTGTCAAGGAATGGCCAGGAGTTAGAAAATGGAGACGATTTCGCTTTGCAATGGCAACCCAAAGACCAGAGCTTCCCGGTCCGCGAGGTACACATCCAGTTCGCTTCTAATCCCGAACTCGCCAGGCAAGTAGATCCCAGGCTCAATCGAAAAACAGGTTCTCGGCATTAGACGGCGGGTATCCTGGGTCTCCAGACTGTCAATGTTGGCGCCGTTGCCATGGACCTCTTCGCCGATCGAATGGCCCGTGCGATGGACGAATTGGTCGCCATAACCTCCCTGTTGGATGATCTGCCTGCAGGCCTGGTCGACTTCCCAGCCGAAGGGGCGGCGGCCTGCCGCTGTTTCTGCTTTGGCAAAGTTCAGGGCTGCGTCCCGGCCTTGCCGGACCAAGTCAAAGATCGCGCGATGTTTCACCGGCACAGTTTGCCCGACATAGCCGGTCCAGGTGATATCTGCGTAGACAGCACTGGCCTCCGCTTGTTTGGCCCAGAGATCGATCAAGAGCAATGAGTCGCGGGTCACGTCGGCCGATCCGGCCTTCGTCGGGCCATAATGCGGGTCGGCGCTATGGGCATTGATGGCGGCGATCGGCGCACTCGACGTGGTCATGCCGGCATCGCCGATGCGAGCCAGAATAAACTGTTGTACATCATATTCGGTGAGCCTTCGGGCGTGCGAGATGGCTTTATGCACATGGCTGAACGTTTCGTCGACGATGCGCCGGAGCGCTGCCGCGGCAAACTGGTGCGACTCGAGCTGCCGGTCTGTCCAGCGCGCCTCAAATATCTGAATCAGATCCGCAGAACTGACCACCTCGGCGCCGTAGCTTCTGATCAACTCGATTGTGCCGGCATCCACGCGCGATACATAGGGGACCGCGTTCAATGGAGAATATTGCATGGCGACGCGGGGGCTGCCGGTCAACAGGCGGGCCAGGATTTGCCGCTGCTGTTCCCACGACACGTAGCAGTCGGCCTGTCCTGGCAATGGATCCAGTATATGGGGCTCGATGCGGTGCAGTAATTTAACTGGAGTTCCCTGCGCCGGAATCCAGTAGTACCAGCGTCTGGTTACATGGAGCGTCGGGTCAAGCTGAAGGATGCGATAGGCAAGGGGGTCGCTCCCGCGAAAATCGTAGAAGAGCCAGCCGTCGATGCCGGTCTCGCAAAGGGCCTGCTGAATTTCGTTCACGCGCTGGTGGAGGGCTGTAATCATCGTGGGTATCTTATCGTCGCGCTACCAAGCCGTCAATGAGACGAAAGGTGAGACCGGCGGTCGTGCTACAATGCGCGCATGGCAGCCGAGCATGCACCAGAGCCTTCTCAGTTCCGGGTGACCCTGTTCGTCGGACCGCAGCCGGTGGAGGGAACGCCGGAGCTTTTTTCCTGCGTGTTCAACGTCAAGAAGCGGAGCTGGAAGGGCGGGATCCAGGTTGCCGTCCACATGAGGCAGAGCCAGATCGATCGGCTTGGCGCCGACATGGATTTCCCCGGCTGGTTGGCCCGGGCCTTCAATGATCTCTCAGTGGAAGATCGTGCATCGTGCCAGGAACGAGCCGGCGAGTTCTTTGTCCAGGCGGCCTGCTGGTGCAAGCTAGATCTCTTGTTGCAATCTGGCATTACGCAAGAGAACCAATGTCTCGCGGAGGACCGCTGGGCCGCCGAAGTTGGAGAGGCGGTTATCCAGCGGAAGAGTTTCATGATATCGTATATTGCCGCTGAGCTGGACTTTGTCCCGGGAGAGACGGATGTCTCGTAGCCAACGTGTGCACTCTGCCATGCAGGGGGTTTGCAATCGGAGTCCAATTTGCTATAACCCCACTACCTTGCAATGTGGGTGAGCGTCATGGGGTCAACTACCCCCGCTCAGCTTATTTTGTCGAAAAAGGAGGATTACCCGTGAATACATATGCATCATCTGCTCGTCTCTGCGCGGCTTCCGGTTGCAAGCTGGTCGCAGCATTCATGATTCTGGCGTTGTGCACCGTCACGATGGCCCCATCGGCTTGGAGCCAGGACAGCACCGCGGTCCCTTCGAGCGTGCCCAACGATGGGGGAAACCCATCGAGCGCGGGCCTACAAGCTGTAGCCTTTCTCTCTAACGTTGTGTATTTTCCGGTGAAAGCGGTATTCGCCATTAGCGGAGGCATTGTCGGGGGACTGACTTATGTGTTTTCAGGCGGGAGCGACCAAGCGGCTAAGAGCGTTTGGATTACGAGCCTCTACGGCACCTACCTCCTTACGCCGGACCATCTCCAGGGCAATCGGCCTGTGCGGTTCCTGGGGGTTGCGGATGCGAATAGTGGGTTGGAACCAGTCCGCTAGCCGATGAAACCGATCATCGGGGTCACGCCAGACTTCAATGCCGGTGATCGGAAGGAATGGGGGGGGCGCGAGCCCACCTACTTTCTGCGCGCGCGTTACATTCGCGCCATTGAAGAATTGGGCGGCATCCCGCTGGTGCTGCCGCTCCTCGCAGACCGGGCCGCAAGGCGGCGTCTATTGCAGCAACTCGACGGACTTCTTCTCACGGGCAGCGGACCGGACCTCCCCCCGTCATTGTATGGTGAGCGTCAGCGCTATCCGTTTGGAACGGTGAGCGACCGTCGCGCAAGCTGTGAATTGGATTTTGTGCACATGGCCAGGCGAGCCGATCTTCCGCTGCTCGGTATTTGTGGAGGGATGCAGACCATGAACGTCGCCTGCGGCGGCAGTCTGTTCCAGGATATCGCGTCCCAAGTGACAAAGTCGCTCCAGCATCGGCAACGGACTCACGCGACGAATCTCAGTCATAGCGTGACTGTCACGCCTGGCAGTTTACTCCGCCGCATTGTGCGGTCTGCCGCGATGCGAGTGAATAGCTCCCATCATCAATCGGTCAAAGCCGTCGCGCCGTCATTGATCGCCAGCGCCTTAGCCACCGATGGCATCGTCGAGGCGATCGAATCTCCGGCCCACCGTTTCTTTCTCGGTATCCAATGGCATCCGGAATTTTTGTTCGAGCAGCATCCGCTCCACCGGCGATTGTTCGAGGCATTTTTGCGCGCCGCCCGTCCCGGGCCCATCGCAGGATGTTGAAAAAAAATTCCAGCGTCGGGTCCGTCAGCCGCGCAGAATATTTCGCGATGCGCCGTTCGGCGTCCCAGCGGATCGAGGTGGTCCGATGATCAGACGGCTCTTCCGAACGAAATCCATTGACCAGATTCTCAAAGACGCGGATCACCCGGATCATCGGTTGAAGAAGACCCTCACAGTCTGGGATCTGACGGCGCTCGGCATCGGCGCGATCATCGGCACCGGCATCTTCGTCCTGATCGGCACCGCCATCCTCGGTGATGCCCATCGGCCAGGGGCAGGACCAGGAATCATTCTGTCCTTCTTGCTGTCTGGCCTGACCTGCGCCTTTGCGGCGCTTTGCTACGCAGAGTTTTCTACCATGATCCCCGTGGCCGGCTCCGCCTATACTTATTCGTATGCCACGCTGGGAGAATTTCTGGCCTGGATCACCGGGTGGAATTTGATTCTCGAATATGGGGTGGCCTGCGTCGCGGTGGCCATCGGCTGGTCCGGTTATTTCAATAATCTACTCCGGTTAGCCGGGATCGAATTGCCGTATTGGGCGACGCACCCGCCGGGCGGGCTGGACGGGGGCGTGGCGAACTTCCCTGCTGCCATCATTGTGCTACTCGTCACCATCATCCTCGTCATTGGGATCAAAGAAAGTGCCCGCGCCACCGGCATCATTGTTTGCTTGAAAATCGCGGTCATCCTCTTTTTCATCGCCGTGGGGACGCCGGCCGTAAATGTGGACAATTGGACCCCCTTTATGCCGCAGGGGTTCGCCGGCGTCGGCGCCGCCGCGGCGATTGTGTTTTTCGCCTATATCGGATTCGACGCGATTTCCACGACCGCCGAGGAAGCCAAGAACCCTCAGAAGGATCTGCCGATCGCGATCATTGCCTCGCTCAGCATCTGTACGGTTCTCTACATTGCCGTGGCCGCTGTCCTGACCGGTTTGGTTCCCGCATCACAGATCGATATCAATGCGCCGGTGGCGGAAGCGCTCAACTGGGTAGGATTCAAGTGGGGAGCGGCGATTGTGGGGATCGGGGCTGTGGCAGGAATTACTAGCGTGCTGGTCGTGATGATGCTGGGGCAGATCCGGGTCTTCTTTGCCATGTCGCGGGATCACCTTTTAAGTCCGTGGCTTTCAACCGTGCATCCGCGCTATGGCACGCCTCACTATGCCACGATTATCACAGGTATCGGCGTAGCCACCCTTGCCGCCTTGATTCCTATTGGCGATGCAGCGGACATGACGAACATCGGCACTCTTTTTGCTTTTGTCCTAGTTTGTATCGGTGTCGTGATCCTGCGCTATACGAAGCCGAATCAGCCTCGCCCGTTCCGTCTTCCCTTCATGCCGGTCGTGCCCATTCTGGGCATGCTGGCCTGTCTCGGTTTGATGAGCTTTCTCCCCTGGGTGACCTGGGTCCGATTTGTCGTCTGGACCCTGATCGGCATCGGGGTCTACTTGGGATATGGCCTGAAGCATAGCAAGCTGGCCGGTCCTTCCCCTGAAGGCCACCTTCAAAACGTTCACGCAAAATAGAGCGGGTTAGTTCGATTCGTCTACTGGCTGAGCCGCTGGCGCTGCTGTGGATGCCACCGGCTTAGGAGCGGCAGGTGGCTTGGGAGGAGCAGGTCTTTCAGGTTTGATGCCCCCTTCCCAGGAGGGGCCGGAGTACATGTCTGCCGCGAGACCCGTGGCTTTCCATTTTTCTTCGAAATCAGCCGCTGCCTTATTCGGTGTCTCACCGCTGCCGACCACGTCATTCCAGGGATAGGCCCTGGGGCCGATCTGGCACTTCATTTCCGTCCGATTTAAATAGAGGGCGATTGGGTTTCCACGGTAGGGACCGAGGAAGATATGTACCGAGCCGACGTATTCAAGTAACTGTGGCATGCCGCCTCCAAGAGGTTGGCATGATGCCACAAGAGGTGCGCCGAGGGCAAGAAGGTGCGGAGATGGAATGGATCGCTATGCGTTGGTGTCTCTCGGAGCGACTTTTTCGGAATTTGCCGAAGGGAATCCTTTGGAAATTCCTTCGCGGGCTCAGTCAGTTTTCGCTTTCTTCTTCGGGAAATTCTCGAAGGCTCCCCGCTCATTCGGCAACACGCTTCGCGATCTGACCCATCTCCTGAAGGGAAATAATAGAATTCAAGCTTCGTTGGACGCGCGCAGTCAGGGGGCAAGCCTCCTTACCTTTTAATCAGGGATGCGAAAAAGCAGAAGGTTACGGCGACGTGGCCGGGGATTGCGCCGGGCGTTTGCGGATCATGAAGACGCCCAGGGTCAAGACCATGATGACCGTGACGTTCAATCCCACGTCCATGAGGTATTGATAGAATTGCGTCTCGGTCATGGCGATCAGATGGGACAGTTCCGCACTGGCGGTGAGAATCCTTCTGGTGCAGGCGATCACGCCGACGGCAAGATAAGGTTCTAGGTCCAGGATTTCCGTCTGCAGAAACCGGATGACGGTTCGAAACAACTCTAGCAGAATGATGACGAGCAGAATATCGTTCAGCAGCTTCAGCCCTGCCGGCAAAAGCTGCTGGTGGCTAGCGGGATCGACTTGTCCGGCTACAAACACATACCAGGCATGCACAAAGATCAACATGCCCAGGATCAGGAGGCTGAATCCTGCTGTGGCATAGCCCAATCGGTCCAGCCATTCCATGCCCCCGCACCAGCGCGCCATGAGCTCTTTTCTGTGCTGCATGATTCCTCCCGTGTGAAGCTGTTAGGCTGTTCCCTCCGAGCCTGTCGATTCTGGCTCCGCCCCCCGCATCTTGCCATATTGAAGATCCCGAATCGAGCTGGCCGTCAGCACATGCCCGCAGCAGCGAATCTCTGTGAAGCCGGCCCCTCCGTCGATGATCATGACGCGCAGGCCGCAGGAGTCCTGGTATAGCTTTTTTTCATCGAGCACGACCGCAGGCGGTAGGCTCCCCTTTTCCCGGCCGCGGATGATTTCAGCGTCTGGCACCAGGTCCTCTTCCGTCAGATCATGGCCGCAGCAGACGATCTTCTCGAATCCCTCGCCGCCACCCATGACTTTGACGACCAATCCGCAAGATTGCGAGTGCCGCTTGAACTCATCGAGGATATCACCTTTTTTTAGTGCCACAATCCCTCCCTGCCGTGCTGGCTGCTGAAACGGTCCGCCAGCGCTGCTCTCGCCTCGAAAGCATTCTCAACGTAGCCCAGAGGCTACGCCTCCGATGCTTTTATCGGCTGCGGCCTTGCGGGACGGCCTGTCTGTACAGCCGGCAGAAGTACAAGTTTATTTCACACAGCCTGCTCTAGTTGAATCGTTCTCGCTTTACAGTGTCGCGACTTTCGGTAACCGATCCCGGACCTGCTCGATGGTGCGAAGCAGGGTCTGATGGGTTCGGCAGCCTGCAATGAGTTTCGCGTCGGAGATCGTTACGGGTTTATAGGGTGCCACAAATTTATCTTTGAGTCTGGTGATACGAGCCACCGAGAGGTTTAACCGTTCGGAGGAAATCGTTCCAGCCGCGACCGCCTGTTCGATGGCTTTGAAGGCAGCGATCTCGCGATCACGGTCTTTGCAAATCAACAGCATGTCGCACCCTGCCAACACTGCACGGACTGCGGCATCTTCCACTTCGTAATGGTCGATGATCGCATGCATCTCCAAGTCGTCCGTCAAGACCACCCCATCGTAGTGCAGCTCCTGGCGCAAGAAATTGTTGATGATGGCCGGCGAGAGCGTGGCTGGCAATTCCTTGTCGAGAGCTGGGTACAGGACATGGGCGGTCATCAGTGACGCGACCCCCTGTGCCACGGCTAGGCGGAACGGAGGGAACTCGATGGCCTCCAAGCGCTCCCGCGATGCCTCGACCACCGGAAGTTTCTTGTGGGAATCGACGCTCGTGTCGCCATGGCCGGGGAAATGTTTGCCGCAGGCCACAACCTTATTGTCTTGCAGTCCCGCCGCCGTAGCCAATCCCAGCTCACAGACCACATCCGGCGTCGTCCCGAACGCCCGGTCGCCAATGACCGGATTGGCCGGATTGCAATTTACGTCGAGCACCGGCGCCATATTCATGTTCACGCCCACGGACCTCACCTCTTTGGCGATGGTGGCAGCGGCTGCATAGGCCAATTCGGTTGAATTGCAGCGGCCCAACACGCCGCAGGGCGGGAAAATCGTAAAGCCTTTCGGGAGCCGAGAGACGCGGCCGCCTTCTTGATCGATTGCGATCAAGAGCGGTGAATGGGGGCTACAGGCTTGCAAGGCGTTGGTCAGTTCGACTATCTGCTCGACGGATTCCAGATTCCGTGAGAACAGAATGACGCCGCCCGGCTTGTATTCTTTGATAAATGCCGCCAGATCCGGCGTCACCGACGTACCTAGAAATCCGACCATGAAGAGCTGGCCGATCTGATCTCGTATCGACAGGCGATAGGGTCCCACGACTAGAGACTCCGATCAATCAGGTATTGCAGCAACAGCCTGGTTCCAATCGCGGAGGGTCCCTTCGGCACATAGGCCCGTTCCCGCTCGCTCCAATCCGTACTGGCGATATCAAGGTGGACCCAGGGGCAGTTCCCCACGAATTTGCTCAGGAAGAGCGCCGCGGTGATCATGCCGCCGCCTCGGCCTCCGATGTTGCGCATGTCGGCGACATCGCTCTTGAGCTGTTCAAAATACTCTTCCCAGAGAGGCATTTCCCAGACTCGTTCGCCGGCTTTCTGCCCGGATCGACGTACCTGTTCTTTCAGGGTCACGTCGTTCCCGAACATCCCAATCGCAAATTGGCCGAGCGCCACCACGCAGGCTCCCGTGAGCGTTGCAATGTCGATCAAGGCTGCCGGCTTGTAGCGCATCGCATAGGCGAGGCCGTCGGCCAGGATGAGCCGGCCTTCCGCGTCCGTGTTCTGGACCTCGACCGTCTTTCCGGCCAGCGTCATGACGATATCGCCTGGCTTCATCGCTCGCCCGCCTGGCATATTTTCAGCCACAGGCAGGATACTGATAAGCCGCAAGGGGAGTTTGAGCCGGGCCGCCGCTCGGATCGCGGCGAGGACTTCGGCTCCGCCCGTCATATCGGCTTTCATATGTTCCATATTTTCGGCAGGCTTCAGCGAGATTCCTCCCGTGTCGAAGGTGATCGTCTTCCCGACCAGTACGACCGGACGTTCGTCTTTTTTCTTGGCTCCGTTATATTCCAGGATGATGAACTTGGGCGGCTCCTGGCTTCCCCGCGCCACACCGAGCAGCGCCCCCATGCCCAAGCGCTCCATGTCTTTCTGTTCGAGAATCTTGATCCTGATCTTTTCGGCCTTGGCGATGGCCTTGGCTTCATCGGCCACCATGGTCGGGGTTAGGACGTTGGAAGGATGGTTGCAGAGGTCTCGGACAAAGACGGTGGCTTCTGCCGTGGCGACGCCGCGGCGGATCCCTTCGGCAACCTCCCGCAACTGACTATTTTGCGGGATGAGCACCTTCATCTCCGCGACGGTATGATCCGAGGTGGCCTCGCTCCGATAGACGGTGAATTGATAACTACCCAGGATTGCGCCTTCGACCATCGCTTGCGCAACCTCGAGCGATGACATCCCGCTAGGCGTCACTGTTGGGAGCGCCACAGTAAAGGACTGGACTTTTGCCTGCCGGACTCGTTTCGCGGCCGATCCCATTGCCTGCCGGATCGTCTCCAGTGTGACCGTGCTCTTCTTGCCCAAGCCGACCAGGATCAGCCGCTGGGCGGGCACCTTGCCCTGGGTGTGATAGAGCAAGACTTCGTTGGCCTTGCCCTCGAACTCCTTGGATTGCAGGAGCTTGCGCAGCGAGCCTCCGAGGGCCCGATCGAGCAGGGCCGCATCTTGCTTGGCCAAGCTTTCTCCCTCGCAATGCGTGAGCACCAACACCTCTGTAGAGGTTGCCTCAGCTTTTCCAACCTGCGATTTGACCTGTAGGATCTTCATTCACGTCTCCTTGTTCGAGTTGTCACACTCCGCGCATATCCGGTGCCCATATGTATTTGTGCATCTGTAACTGAAAACGGACCGGCAGCCGGTCGGCCAGGATCCATTCCGCCAGCTGCCGCAGATCGAGCGAGCCGAAGACCGGACTGAAAAGTACTGAGCAGCGGTCCGCCAAATGGTGGCGGGCAAGAATCTCTTTGGCCCAATCATAGTCGGCTCGATCAGCCAGGACGAATTTTGCTTCATCCTTGGCGGTGAGCCCGGCAAGATTGGGCCAATGCATCCGTTCTGTCATGCCGCTTCCTGGGCATTTGACATCCAGGATGATATGGACCCGGGGGTCGACCGGCGCGATCTCGATGCTGCCGCTGGTTTCCAGGAGGACGGTGTAGTCGGCATCGCAGAGTCTGGCCATGAGGGGCAGGCTCTCAGTCTGCGCGAGTGGCTCCCCCCCCGTGACCTCCACGAGACGGCACCCATAAGTCTGCACCTTGGCTAGGACCTCATCGATCGAGCAGTCGTGCCCTCCGTAAAAAGCGTAGTCGGTGTCGCACCAGGTGCAGCGGAGCGGGCAGCCGGTCAGCCGCACAAATACGCAGGGCTGTCCCGCGTAGCTGGACTCGCCTTGAATGCTATGGAAGATCTCGGTCACTCGCATGTCATGCTCGTATTGGAAAGTCGGAACGTCGTTACGTTATCAAGGCTCAGAGGTTCGACGTTTAGACTTGAGGGTTGCGTGCTCATGTCCATTCCGTCACAGGCCAACCGCGGCGGCGCGCTATGCGTCTCATGCCTCGAATCGGGTTGACGACTAGGGGGTAGCCGACCAGCTCCAGGAGGTCGCTGTCGCCAGGGCTGTCTCCGTAAGCGTAGGATTCGGCTAGGTCGAGGTCCATTTCCTGAGCATGGGCGAGGATCACCTCCCGTTTACCATGGCCATAGGGCAGGGGGGGGATCAAGGCGCCGGTATAGAGGGAATTGTGCTGTTCCAGTTTTGCCGCGAAAATTGTAGGCACGTTCAAGAATGCTGCAAGGGGCGCAATTAAAAAGTCCGGCGCGCCGGTCACAAGAATCAGTTGATGTCCGGCCCGTCGATGGGCGTCCAGCTTGGCGCAGCCCTGCAGGGCCAGCCGGTCGATCATCTCCGTCTGACAGAACTCCTTCGCATAGGATTCAATATCGGCGGGTCGCTTGCCCGTCAAATAGACTTTTCGTTCCCGGAGCGAGTGCAGCGAGAAGGGGGGCACATGCCTGGCCAGCCAGGCCATCGTCCCGCTCAGCTCGCCCCAGCCCACTAGGCCGCGCCGCCAGAGAAACCGGAAAAACCGTATTTCGCTGGCCTCTCCTGGCAGGAGCGTGTTGTCGACGTCGAACAATGCCGCGACGGACCCTTTGGCCCGTCGTTTAACGACATTGTCACATGTAGAAGTCAGGATCTGGTGGCTCTGCACAACGTTGGAGGATCCGGTGAGTATCTGCCGACCGATTCTACCGGACACTCTATTGATTGACAAGGATTTTGCCCCACTTCTATAATGCATCTCGCTTGTCATCTGAGTGACCTCCTAATGCCGAAGTGGTGAAATGGCAGACACGCACGTTTGAGGGGCGTGTGGCGCAAGCCGTGCGGGTTCAAGTCCCGCCTTCGGCACCAACTCAAGTTCGCTCTTCCCGGCGACTCTTTCCTCGGATCGAGTTGCCGGGGCCGAACGCCGTTCCTCTCCCTCAAGTTACTTCGCATCGTGCGCCGCCCCGGCCAGGGCCCTGATCTGGGCAGTAGGTCTTCATCCGTAGGAGAGGATTACGCAGCTGGCATTTCTGTTGAGGATAAGTTGAGGATAATCGGGGGCCTGCGCTGATGCGGTTTCTACGGGTTGCTCTGCGCCCACGAACCTGGTTCTCCGTTGTCACCTTCATTGACAACTATGCCACCAGAACTCACACGGGCCCCCCATTCACGGAAAAGAACGGTTAGTATGGCTATTGGCTGGTGGAGCCCTCAACTCAATGCTTTATTGGGTAGTCTCGTCGTGGCAGCGGGCGCCTGGTTGGCCTGGGACTCGTTTTCGCTCTGGGGAATCGTGTTCGTTGTCGGGGCCGCAGCAGGACTGTTGCTTTGGCAGGGGCGGACGATCGGATTGGTTTGGGCCTGGGCCACTTTGTTGCTCGGCCTGGAGAGTCTGGCCTGGCCGATCGTGACGATGGTGCAGGTTCGCTCGATCACGATGGAGCCGACCGACGAACAGATGGGGGCGATCCTCTCAGCCGTTCTGACTGGAATTTTTTCAGCGGTTTTTTGGATCACGTTTGCCTACGGGCTCTTTAAGCGAGCCAGCCAGCCCTCCTCTTCCGTCTCAACCGAAACGCTCCCGTAAGAATCGATAGTCCCTACCACATCTCGATCGGATCGACGTCGACATCGAACTTAATGGACCGGCGATGGTGGGTCCGTTCCATGTCTTTGACCGTGGTCCGCACCACCTCGATTCCCGTTTGTCGTTCGAGCGATTTCACGAGAATTTGCCATCGATATCGGCCCCGGAGTTTTGTCACAGGAGAGGGGGCTGGCCCGAGGATTATGAGAGGGCCTGGGCGACCCATTAATGGAGCCATCGGCCGGGTCTTTCTCTCAGAGGTTTGGCTTGCCACGGCAGGCGATGCGCAGGCGGTGAGTCGAGCCGCCCAGGCTGTGGCCGCGTCGCGCACCATGTTTCCATCGGTCCCCGAGACGAGGAGGGCGATTAGATGGACCGAGGGAGGATAGCCCAAGGCTCCTCGATGGGACAGTTCCTCCGAGAGGAAGAGGGATTCGTCATCTTGCGCTAGGGCCTGAATCGCATGGTGCGAGGCTAGAGAGGTTTGCAGGATGACCTGGCCCCCGGTTCCTGCCGGATCGGCGAGTGCTACGGCATCGAGCAAGGTGTGATAGGTGCGTTCGGCTGATCGGAAATCCGGCACGCTGAGTCCTGCGTCCGCTTGCACAATTCCGACGAGGCCCATGGTCGGAAGCGGTCCGCGCCGCAAGAGCAGTTGTGTGCCGACGATGATATCCCATTCCCCTCGGTCGATTTTTTGCCAGAGGGCCTTGGCCTCTGCCGGCTTTTTCATGGTATCTCCATCGAGCCGGATCACGGCTGCGTGGGGAAACAATCGCTTGGCATCCTCTTCGACCCGTTCCGTGCCCTCTCCAATCAATTGGATGCGGGGGCCGGAGCAGGAATGACAAGTGTCCGGGATGGACGATCTCTCCCCGCAATAGGAACAGAGTAGGCGATCCGTCTGTCGAGAATACATCAGTGCTACGCGGCAGGCGGGACAGCGGGGCACCTGGCCGCAGTCGCGACAGACGAGGGCGCCGGCATAGCCCTTCCGATTGAGAAACAGGAGGACGCCGGCCTTGCGGCTGATCGTCTGTTGGATGGCCCGAATGAGCGGCAGGCTCAGTACCGTGCCGTACCCTTGCTTGCGGAGATCCAAGACCTGCACGGCAGGCCGCGTATCGGAGGGTATGGACTTGTAGATGAGGACTCCTCCCTGTTCCACGTTCGCCCTGGTTTCAAGGAAAGGATGAGAAGAGCTTAGAATCAGCACCGTTCGTTCAGTTTGGGCCCTCAGCCAGGCCACGTCCCTTGCATGGTAGCGGGGCTCCTGCGCTTCTTTGAACGCCGCGTCTTCTTCTCCCTCGACCCACATCGCTCCGATAGCAGTCAGCGGGAGGAAAATAGCCGACCTGGTGCCTACGATCACTCGAACGACCTGCCGATGGATCTGATCCCAGAGCTCGGCTTTCGCCTGGTCCGACAGTCCACTATGGAAGCAGGCCGGAGCAATGTTCCGTCTATCATCACGGATCAAGTCCGCCACCCATTGAGCCCGCTCTGCTTCACCTACGAGGATCAGGATCGTTTGCCCGCGATCGAGTATCAGCCGAATGGTCTGCTGTAAAAGCTTCAATCGATCGGCCCAAGGAGCCTGCACCAGAACTCTGGAGGGGCCAGGATTGTTCAATGTCTCAAAAAGCGGCTCCGCCCACAGGGGGGCCTGGTCGGAGCAGAGCGGCGCGGCATGGTCGGGATGAGTCAAGCTCAACTGTGAGGGCGGTTGGGCACTCGGCGTTGTCGAAGCAGAGGGTGAGCCATGAACTTCTCGCACCCATCCCCGTGCCGTGAGGTCTTGCAATAGGTCGGCAAGACCTGAGCGGCGGTAGGATTTGCGAAGTCCCGACGGCGCTTTATGCAGTTTGACGAGCAGCGCCCGTTCCTTCACCGAGCAGGGTTCGCGCGCCGCAACCGCGGCCTTCCCCTGCTCCGTTAGTTGGTAGTGGCTGATCGGTTTTTGTGGCTTAGCAGTTGGAGGCAGCACCAGCCTGAGACATTGTCCCCATGGCGCGACATATTGCTCGGCCACTTGTCGTGAGAGTTGGAATAGGTCGGGCGACACATCCGTTGCGGTCCCTTCCGGGAGCAATGAGTCAATTTCTTTGAGGCGTGTCAGGCTCAGGCCATAGGGCAGCGTAGGGGAAAGAGTGACGACCGCTCCTTGGAGCATGGTTCGACCGAAGGGCACAAGCACGCGATGGCCGATGCGTAGCGTCGGCCTGAGCGACAGGGGCACGATATAGGTAAAGGGGCCTGCCAGATGTCGCGGGACGATGACGTCTGCGAACAGAGCCTCAGGCTCAGTGCGGGGAGGGGCTTGGGTCGAAATCATGCGGCATTGTAGCAGCAGTAGAAAAGTGGGCACAACGCAAGAGAAGGGAGGGTTGACGCGATCGCGTCACCCCTCCGCACGATGGGCTGTGAGTTGACTGGAGAGGGAGGGCCGGAACCTCGGAGCTTTGAGCCGAGTCTTCTTGGTCAGGTGATGGAAGAATCGCGTTCTGGACCGTTGTTGCAGGTACAGAAAATGGGTCGACTGCGGACTGATCCGTTGGAGCTGCCGGGCTCGTTACGTCCATTGCAGCGAAAGGAGTGCACTCAAACCATAAGCCAGTAGTCCTGCATGCAAGAATATTGAGGATTTGTCTCGTTGACCCGCTAATTCCCTCGATGCTAAGGTGCTGGTGGATTGATTGCTCACAGATCGGGAATGTCCATGGCTCCTGACAGACCTTCCGCCGACAAGGCCCCGCGCCAGACTCCTCCTCGTATCGAGACCCAGATTCACCGCCGGAAGAAGGCCAAGGCCTTTTCGTCCCTGGAGCCTGAGTGGGACCAAATCGACCAGGCGCCTCCCTCCCATCTGCGCATGCTTTCAGGCCGCATGGCCCCAACTCTGCCGAACCAGGCAAAAAAATCTTCGTAGAGCTTCTTTTAATGGATGGGCGACCTCTGCTTTCCTGTGACGCCCCGCGCAAGGCAGCCGCGTCTAGGACTTTCGGGTTTCGGCCATAGGTCCTTTGGGCGCTTGCTATCGCCGCAATTCAGAGTCTAAGATTTCCCTCTCATTTGTACGCAAGGTGTTGAAAGGTCAGCCCTATGAGCGGTTTCGAGTTACTCCTTGAGTACCTAGCCCGATACTTTCCGATTTTGCTGTTTATTTTCGTGGCGCTGGCGTTTGGCGTGGTCACGTTGCTACTCAGTTATTTGGTCCAGCCCAAGTATCCGGAACCGGAGAAACTCACTACCTATGAGTGCGGATCGGAGCCGTTTTCCGATGCGCGCATGCCGTTCCCGGTCCGGTATTACATCTTTGCGATGCTCTTCGTGATTTTCGATATCGAAGTGATCTTTCTCTATCCGTGGGCGGTGGTGTTCACCAAAATCGGGCTTATCGGACTGATCGAAATGCTGATTTTTATCGGGTTGTTTCTGGTAGCCTACATTTACGCCTGGCGCAAGGGAGCTCTGGAATGGGACTGATCCAAATCGGTCGGCACGACAAGGATGGCACGCCGGACGTTGTGACCACCACGATCGAAAAAGCTGTCAATTGGGCCCGCAAGGGTTCGCTCTGGCCGATGACGTTCGGGCTGGCCTGTTGCGCGATCGAGATGATGGCCGCCGTGTCGTCACGCTACGACATGGACCGGTATGGAGCCGGCGTCTTTCGGGCCTCGCCACGGCAGTCCGACTTGATGATCGTGGCCGGGACCGTCTGCCGCCGAATGGCGCCAGTCATCCGGAAAATTTACGACCAGATGCCGGAGCCGAAATACGTCATTGCGATGGGCTCCTGCGCCACGTCGGGGAATATCTACGACAGTTACAGTGTCGTTCAGGGTGTCGATCGTTTTGTGCCGGTGGATATCTATGTGCCGGGCTGTCCTCCGACGCCGGAGGCGCTCTTCGACGGCATCCTGAAATTGCAAGAGCGGATCATGCAGAAGCGCGTATTCCTGAGACAGCCAGAGCAGGTCAGGCCTGGGTATAAGGTATAGGGTTCGATCCATGTCATTGCCGTACGTGCTCAGCCAGCTCCAGAATGCGTTCCCCGTCGGCTTGACCAAAATCGTCGAGTGGCGCGGCGAGCTTGCTGTGACCGTGCCGCGGGAGCGGCTCCACGAGGTGGCGCAGTTTCTTCATGACGACCCGGCCATGGACTTTGACTACATCGTGCATGTGAGTTCGGTCGATTGGCCTGACGATGACGAGCGGTTCGAAGTCGTGTACGAGTTTTATTCGATCAAGAAGCGCCAGCGCATTCGCCTCAAGACCAGGACGCCGGAATCGGATTGCATTGTAGATTCCCTGACGGATCTCTGGAAGGGCGCCGATTTCATGGAGCGCGAGGTGTACGACATGATGGGGATCCGTTTTCGGAACCATCCGGATCTTCGCCGGATTCTGATGCCGGACGATTACACCGAGGGCTATCCGCTGCGAAAAGATTTCCCGTTGCGCGGCAAGGGCTGGCGCGACACTTTCGAATTCCTGGACGAAACTGCTCGGTAGACCCTATAGGATAGACGATGGCTTTTGAAGATCAACGTACAACCGTCTATAAGGTCGATCCGGCCCATCCGGAAAGCGAGACTCTGCCGACTTTGCGGACGGAAGAGCTCCTGCTCAATATGGGGCCTCAGCATCCGAGCACCCATGGAGTCTTAAAAGTCATTCTCGAGCTGGAAGGCGAGCGCCTCGTTAAATCGACCCCCGTGCTGGGATTTCTCCATCGCGGGGTGGAGAAGCTCGCGGAAGACGGCACCTACCACCAGTTCATTCCCCATACGGACCGGCTCGACTACGTCTGCGCGATGTACAACAATTTTGCCTACTGCCGCGCGGTCGAAAAACTCATGAACATCACCGTGCCGGACCGTGCGGAATATCTGCGCACGATCGTGGCGGAGGTGCAGCGGATTATCGGCCATCAGTTCTGGCTTGGCACCCAGGCCCTCGACATCGGAGCCATGACCGTCTTCTTCTATTGTTTCCGCGACCGGGAAATTCTACTGGATTGGTTCGACGAGCTTTGCGGCGCGCGTCTCACAACGAGCTGGTACCGCATCGGCGGCGTTGAGCGGGACTTTACCGCGTCGTTGCTCGACAAGCTGAGGCAGTTCCTGGATTATTTCCCGCCGAAAATCGACGAGTACATTGTCTTCCTGGAGAAGAACCGGATCTGGGTGGCGCGGACGAAGGGCGTGGCGGTGATTTCGGCGGAAGATGCCGTGAGTTTCGGCCTGAGCGGCCCGACGCTTCGGGGCTCGGGCGTCGACTACGATCTCCGGAAGGCCGAGCCCTATTCGGCTTATCCGAAGTGCGAATTCAGCGTGCCCCTTGGCAAGAACGGCGACACCTACGATCGGTACTGGATTCGCGTTCAGGAACTCTACGAAAGCGTGAAGATCATCCGGCAATGTCTGGACCAGATACAGGACGGCCCCATTATGGCCGATGTGCCCAGCGTCACCATGCCGCCGAAAGAGCGAGTCTTTACGAATCTGGAATCGATGATCCAACATTTCAAGCTTTTTTCTCAGGGGTTCGATGCGCCTCCGGGAGAGATCTATTGCGGCACCGAAGCGCATAAGGGCGAACTGGGTTTTTATATCGTTAGCGTCGGCGGTGGGAAGCCCTACCGCTTGAAGATTCGCGCCCCCTCTTTCATCCACATGGGCGCGTTCGACTATATGTCCAGGGGGTACATGATCGCCGACGCGATCACGCTCTTCGGGACCTACGACATTGTGATGGGTGAGTGCGACCGGTAGATGCCAAACGTAAGGAGTGAACGGTAAAAGGTAGAGCGACGATGTCGTTTTGTGTTTTACGTGTCACGAGGAAAAGAACATGGGTTTAAAGCCAGCAACCAATCCTGACGTGGAAGCCGCCACGATCGAACTGTCGATCGATGGGAAGATCGTGGCCGCTAAGAACGGCGTGTCCCTGTACGACGTGATCTCGAGCACGGGCAAGATCATTCCGGCCATGTGCTACCACTATACGTTCGATCCCTTCGGCTCCTGCGGCATGTGCCTGGTCATGCAGGAAGGCAAGAAAGCGCCGGTGCGTTCCTGTACCGCCAAGGCGGCAGCCGGCATGATCGTCCGAACCGAGGGCGAGGACCTTTTCCTGGCGAGGAAGAAAGCGGTGGAGAAGCATCTCTCAGTCCATCCGCTTGATTGCCCGGTCTGCGACGCCGACGGCCATTGCGAACTGCAAGACATGGCGTTCCAGCACGGGGTCACAAACCTGCCCAACGCGAAACAGAAATTTATTCCGGAAGATACCCGCAGCCCGGTGCTCGACTTCAACATGAACCGCTGCATCGCTTGCGCGGAATGCATCAACGTCTGCAAGGACGTGCTGATGATCGACGTGCTCCAGTTCACGAAAAAGGACGGATTCACTCAAGTCGTGCCGAAGGGCGACGTGGCACTGTCCTGCGAATTCTGCGGCGACTGCCTCGCGGTCTGCCCGGTCGGCGCCATCACGAACAAGTTCTCCAAGTATCTGTACAAGCCCTGGCAGATCAAAAAGACCACCACGACCTGCAACTACTGCGGAGACGGCTGTCAGATGCATCTTGAGACTAAGGACGCCGAAGTCGTCCGCGTGACCTCGCTTCTATCCTGGAAGAATAAATGGGGCGACCGGGCCGACACGGCCAAGGGCCATGGAGGGCTGTGCGTGCGGGGGCGTTTCGGGTTTGAGTACATTGATAGCCAAGCCCGGTTGAAGCAGCCGCTGCTCCGCAAGGACAATCAGCTTGTGCCGACCCCCTGGCTCGAAGCTATGCATGTTGTGTCTGAGCGATTCGCCGAAATCCAGCGGAAGCATGGCCCGGAGGCGATTGCCGGTTTGATCACCGCCCGCTGCACTAACGAAGAACTCTATCTGTTCCAGAAGCTCATGCGTACCGGGTTCAAGACCAACCATCTCGACAGCAGCGCGCGCTACGGCCATCTCAATTTCGTCCATGCCTCCCGGCAGGCCTTGGGGATCGGGCGGAGCCCGAACGATTGGGAAGACCTGACGAAGGCCAAGGCGATTATCGTGATTGGCTCCAATATTACGGAGACGAACCCGCTCACGGCCGTGCGTATTAAGGAAGCGTTGCGCGTGTATCAGGCGCAGGTGGTCGTGATCGATTCCACCGTGACGAACATGGCCCGGCTCGCGTCCCATCCCGTCCTGATCAACCCGGGAACGGAAGGGCTCGTGATCGATGGACTCATCAAGGCCGCGCTGGAACTGGACTTGATTGATGAAGCGAGCGTCAAACAGTATCCGCGGGCTTTCGAAGCCCTGAAAGCCGCTGTGGCTCATATTTCCTTGGAGCGGATCGCGGCGCAGACCGGTATGTCGGTCGATTGCTTGAGAAGCACCGTCGCGATCTTCGCTGAAGCGCCCCGCTCCATCATCGTCTGCGCCGAGGGTATCGTCCGCCAAGCCAATGGCTATCAGAACGTGTTGAAGCTGATCGACCTCGCCTGGATCACTGGCAAGCTAGGCCAGCCAGGCTGCGGAGTGAATACCGTGACGGAAGAGCCGAACGAGCAGGGCGCCGTGGACATGGGCGTCGCGCCGGAATTCCTTCCCGGCCAAGCGTCATTCAACGATCAAGCCGCGCGCGACCGTTTCGGTAAGGCTTGGGACATGCCGCTCCCGGCCGCTGGATCCGGCGCGAACCTTGTCGAGATTCTCAAACGCTGCAAGAGCGGCGAGATCCGCGCCCTCTATGTGGTCGGAGAAAATCCTCTGGCCACGTTGCCTGCTTCGATGGAAGTCCGCGCCGCGCTGGATCGTTTGGAGTTGCTCGTTGTTCAGGATCCGTTCCTGACCGACACGGGCCGGATGGCCCATGCGGTGTTGCCTGCCTGCACCTCCGCAGAAAAGGACGGCACCTTTACGAACCTGGAAGGCCGCGTCCTACGTGTCCGCGAGGCCATGGATCCGATCGGAGAAAGCTTGCCGGATTGGCACATCATGACGGCGTTGGCCAATGCGCTGGGCTGCGAATGGGCCTATGAATCTTCGAACGATATTCAAGCGGAAATCATGAAAGTGCTTCCTGGCTACTACAACCTTGGGCAGCCCCGTAAAGTCGTGCCGACGGTGGACCGATATCTGTCTAGCGGCTATGACTCAGAAGTCTCGGCGCGTTATCAGGCTTCTGCCCCAGCCCCTAAGGACCAGCGGCCCTTCACGCTGCTGATGGGACAGGTTCTCTATCACTCAGGCAAGCTGTCCACGGCAGCGCCAGGCCTTATCAAGATTTCGCCCAACACCGGCCGGCTCAAGATGAACCCGCAAGATATGGAACGGCTTGGAGTGAGTGAGGGAGCGAACGTGCGACTCACGTCGGATAGCGGGTCGCTCCAATTGGCGGTCCAAGCCGATCAGTTCGTTACGACGCAGACCTGTTTCTTTCCAGAGCATTTCAACGAGCCCCCGGTGAAAGATCTGATGGCGGTCCAAGTCGATCCGACGACCGGCGTGCCCTCGTTCAAGCAGACCCGTGTGACGATCGACAAGGCGTAAGGGGAAACAGGAAGCGCACATGCGTATCACCGTACTGATTAAAAAAGTTCTCCAGGCCGCCCTGTTCTATGAGATCTGGGGCGCGATGAAGGTCACGTTCAAGCATATGTTCCACAAGCCCATCACCTTCCAGTATCCGCGGGAGCAGCGGATCCTCCCCGATACGCACCGGGGGGCACTGGCTTTGTTACGTTACGACGACCATCAGGAGCGCTGTGTTGGCTGCGACCTCTGCGAAGCCGCCTGCCCCTCCCGTTGCATCAAGGTGATCAGCGCGGAAGATGTAAAGCGCCCGCTGCAGCGGATCGCCAGCGAGTTCTATATCGACATTACGAAATGTGTGTTCTGCGGCTATTGCGTCGAGGCCTGTCCCGTAAACGCATTGGCCATGACAAAGATGTATGAGTTTTCGACGCACGACAAACGTACGCTGCTGTTTGACAAGGAGCGGCTGTACGACATCGGCGAGCGCCATCTCGAGGATGCAAAAAAATACTTGTATGCGCATAATCAGGAAAAGAACGTTGAGGAAAGCCGGGAGTATCGGTATTACTTTCCGCAATCGGTGCTGAAGCCGACTCAACCACCACCGAAGCATCTGGGCTGAGTCGATTCATGGTTGTGGTCTTTTTTACTTATTTCGCATTGGCCAGCATCGTGGCAGGCGTGATGACGGTTGCGCTCAAGCACCCGGTCCATTGTGGTCTCGCGCTCCTGGCCCTGCTGCTCCATGTCTCCGGACTCTTCATTCTCCTCAACGCCGAATTCCTCTGGGCCGTGCAGGTCATTGTCTATGCCGGCGCGATCCTCGTCCTCTATCTCTTTGTGCTGATGCTCTTGAATTTGAAAACCGACGACCGGTATTTCCATTCCTCCTACCGGTATTTTCTGGCGCCTGCTGCCATCGGATCCGCCTATGTTCTGTTTCTGCTGATGCGCTCGCCCTTCAAGGGCGCGAAGGGCGATGCCCCCACGGTGGCGGTCCTCCAGGACGGCGATACCTATGCAGTCGGCATCAAGATGTTTAGCGATTATCTGTTGCAGTTTGAAATTGTCGGGGTGTTCCTGTTGGGCGCCATCATCGGAGCGATCGTGCTGGCGAAAACGCCGAAGCCGGTCGTCGACAAACGTGACAGGTAAGGGGTTCACCCAGTTCAGTCCGCGAGGCCTATGGTTCCCTTAAGCGCATATGTCGCCGTCAGCGCCGTCCTCTTTCTCACCGGCCTGCTCGGCGTGTTGATCCGGCGGAACTTCATCATCGTGTTGATGTCCGTCGAGATCATGTTGAACGCGGCCAATATTAATCTCGTCGCCTTTTCCTACTATCTGGAATCGATGGCAGGCCAGCTGGTCGCCCTCTTTATTATTGCTATTGCAGCAGGGGAAGCGGCGATCGGACTGGCTATTATTATCGTCGTGTTCCGTGGAAAGATCTCCACGAACGTGGACGAGATGAATCTTTTGAAGTGGTAACGTGACAGATTTATTAATCAAGCTGATTCCGGTGTTCCCTTTGCTGGCCGTGCTCCTGAACGGGCTCGCGGGTAAGCGCTATTCCCATGAGATCGCCCATCGCCTAGCCTGGGGATCGGTGGGTCTGTCGTTTCTCTGCACGCTTGGCGTCTTCGTCGACGTCGTCCAGTCCGGCACCGCGCATGAAGTCGTCGCCTACCAATGGATTTTTGGCGGCGATCTAACGATCAATCTGGCCTATCTCGTCGATCCGCTCACCTGCATCATGTTGCTGGTGGTGACGGGCGTCGGCTTCCTGATCCATATCTACTCCGTTGGCTATATGCATGGGGAAGCGGGGTTCACCCGCTTCTTCACGTACATGAACCTCTTCATGGTCTCCATGCTGCTCCTCGTCATGGGGAACAACTATCTCGTCCTCTTCATCGGCTGGGAAGGAGTCGGGCTCTGCTCCTATCTCCTGATCGGCTACTACTACGACAAGGTCTCCGCTGCGAAGGCCGCGTCGAAAGCCTTCGTCGTGAACCGCATCGGCGATGCGGGTTTCCTCTTGGCCATCTTCCTGATTTTTATTAATTTCAAGACGCTCGACTATACGAAGGTCTTCGCTCAGGTCGGGCAGCTTTCTCCGGGTATGGCGACGGCGATCGCACTCTGTCTCCTTGTCGGCGCAGTCGGTAAGTCTGCGCAGCTGCCCCTGTATACTTGGCTCCCTGATGCGATGGAGGGCCCGACCCCTGTTAGCGCCCTCATCCATGCCGCGACGATGGTGACGGCCGGGGTCTACATGATCGTGCGCAACCATGCGATCTTCGATCTGTCGCCCACGGCCATGACGATCGTTGGCGGCATCGGCGGGCTCACGGCTCTCTTTGCCGCGACCATCGGCCTGGTGCAAACGGATATCAAACGCGTCCTGGCCTATTCGACGGTGAGCCAGCTCGGTTATATGTTTCTGGGTTGCGGGATTGGAGCCTATACGGCCGCCGTGTTCCACCTCATGACCCATGCCTTCTTTAAGGCCCTCTTGTTTCTCTCGGCCGGATCAGTGATCCACGCGCTCTCGGGCGAGCAAGACATCCGCAAGATGGGCGGCCTCAGCTCGAAGATCCCTTGGACCTATCGTGTGTTCTTGATCGGTACCATCGCCATCGCGGGCATTCCGCCCTTGGCGGGGTTCTGGAGCAAAGATGAAATTCTGGCTCATGCCTTCACGCATGGGCATTACCTCTTGTATGGCATGGCCGCCATCGGCGCCTTGCTGACGTCCTTCTATATGTTCCGCCTGACCTATCTGACGTTTTACGGCACGTCCCGCCTGGATCACCATACGGCGGAGCATGTCCATGAATCGCCGATGGTGATGGTCGGCCCTTTGATGGCGTTGGGCGTGTTGTCCATTTTCGGGGGGCTTCTGGGCTTTCCTCCCGAGCATGGCTGGCTCCATGGATTCCTGGCACCAGTTGCGGGAGCGGGAGCCGAACATACCGCGAGCGCCGACCTGGTGCTGACGCTCATGATGGTGGCCACAGGGCTCGCATTGCTCGGCTGGGGCGTCGCGCATTATTTCTACAGTGTGGACCTCTCGGCGCCGGACCGGCTGGCAGCCAAGTTTCAGGCGGCGTATCAGACATTGCTCGACAAGTACTACGTCGATGAGCTCTACGACCGGCTCTTTGTGGAGCCGACCAAAAAGTTGGGAGAGCTCCTCGATTGGTTTGATCGCACCGTGATCGATGGCCTCGTCCGCGGAGTGGCGCAGATGGCGGAAATGGGCGCGGCCGGCTCGACCTGGATGGAAAAGTATGTGATCTACAGCGGCCTGAACGTGATTGGATACGGCAACCATCGCATCGCCAGGCAGTGGCGGCAGCTGCAAAGCGGTATGGTGCAACATTATGCCGCTATCCTGGTGGCGGGCCTGTTCCTGTTAGCGGTGATTATTCAGCTCATCATGCAACTATAAGCACACTGTATGTTAGAAGAACTGGCCTCAACATTTCCTATTCTGACCTGTATCCTCTTCCTCCCCCTCGTCGGGGCCGTGGTCCTGTGGCTGGTCGAGGACGAGGACATGGTCCGGATTTCCGCTTTGACGATCGCGCTCGTGGAGTTGGCCCTTTCCGTGTTCGTGCTGCTCCGGTTTCTTCCCGACTCTGCGGCGATGCAGTTTACGGAACATGTGGCCTGGATTCCCGCCCTCGGGGTGAGCTATCACCTGGCGGCCGACGGGATCAGCGTGTTGTTCGTCGGGCTGACGGCTTTCCTCACGGTCCTGATCGTCATCTATTCCTGGGACACGGTCCGTCATCAAGTGAAGCTGTACATGATGGCCCTGCTCGCGCTCGAAACGACGACGATGGGGGTTTTCCTTTCCATCGACTTGATTCTCTTCTTCGTCTTCTGGGAGTTGATGCTCATCCCTAGTTATTTTCTGATCAAGCTCTGGGGTGGAGGAGCGGAGCGGCATTACGCGGCATTGAAATATGTGCTCTACACCCTGCTCGGCAGCGTGTTCATGTTGGTCGGCATCGCCCTCCTGGACCTCAATTATCACCAGTGGGCGACGCTGCACCATATGGATCCGAGCTATTCGTTTGATCTGCTAGAGTTGCTTGCCGTGCCGATTCCGCTCAGCCAGCAGATCCTTATTTTCTGGCTTCTGTTCCTCGGCTTTGCATTCAAGGCTCCGCTGTTCCCCTTCCATACCTGGCTCCCGGACGCCCTCTTGGAGGGACCGATCGGTATGGCGGTGGTGCTGGCAGGGTTGAAGCTCGGGACCTTCGGCTTCATTCGCTTTAGCATTCCCTTGCTGCCGGATGCCTCGAAGAGTCAGACCGTCGTCACGGTCATCATGGTCCTGGGCTTGTTGGCCATTTTATACGGGGCCATCATGGCGCTGATCCAGTCGGATTTCCGCCGGCTCCTGGCTTTCAGCAGCATTAGCCACCTTGGGTTCGTCGTGATCGGCCTCTTCGCTCTGAATTATCAGGGGCTCCAGGGCAGCCTACTCACCATGATCAACTTGGGGTTCAGCACGGCAGGGCTGTTCTTTATCGCCGGCTTTCTCTATTCACGGCAGCAGAGCACCGAGTTGAGGGCCTTCGGCGGCATGGCCAAGCAGACCCCCGTGCTCGCTAGCTTTTTCTTATTCATCGGGCTGGCCTCGATCGGTCTGCCTGGCACCAACGGCTTCGTCGGAGAATTCCTGATCCTCCTGGGCACCTTCAAGGCCAATTGGCTGTATGGCGGGATCGCAGTCACCGGTGTCATCTTCGGCGCGGCCTATTTCCTCTGGTACTACGAGCGGGCGATGCTGGGACCGGTCGGCAAGGCGGTGAAAGATTCCCTGAAAGATCTGCATCCGCGCGAAATGATCATCGCCTCGGCCCTGTCGGTCATGATTCTTTGGATTGGACTCTATCCTGCTCCATTTTTGAGAATAATGAACGGATCGGTGCAGGCGTTAGTCGATCGAGTGGACCGGGGTGCCATGCCATCACTCGAGTCCAAGCTGCAGATAAAGGTGGATTGATCGTATGGGTGATTACGCGCTGCTCTATATTCTCTTCGCTCCCTTTTTGGGGGCCATTGCGCTGATCTTCGTCTCCAACCGTCAGTTAATGCTCGTGCGGGGCATCGCGGCTGGATCGGCCTTGATCTGTCTGCTGTCTTCGCTCTACTTGTTCTACTCCTACGATTATGTCAAAGGCGGCTTTCAGTTCGTCCAGAAGTTTGAATGGTCGCGCCAGCTGGGGATCTCGCTTCACCTCGGGGTAGACGGCATCGGCACGCCGCTGGTGCTAGCGTCGGGGATCTTATTGTTCGCCGGCATTTTTGTCTCCTGGCACATCAAAGACCGGACGAAAGAATTCTATATCTGGCTGCTCATTCTCGCCGCTGCCACGATCGGCGTGTTCATGTCGCTGGATCTGTTCTTTCTCTACTTCTTCTACGAGATGTCCGTCATCCCCATGTATCTCTTATTGGGCATGTGGGGCAGCCATACGAAGAAGTACAACGAGATGACAGACCCGGAAGGATTGAAGCTGCGGGACTCAGTCGGATTCATCTACAACTTCGGCTCCAACAGCAAAGAATATGCTGCGATGAAGCTGGTGCTGTTCCTCTCGGCCTTCGCCGTTGCGGCCTTGATGGGCATTCTGCTGATCTATAAGTATTCCGGGCTCAACACCTTCGACATTTTGGTGTTGCGCGAACACGCCAACCTCATGCATATCCCGGTTCTGGGCACGACGCTGGACAAGATCATCTGGCTGCTGATCTTCTTCGGGTTCGCCTCGATCGCTCCGCTCTGGCCGCTGCATTCTTGGTCGCCCGTGGGTCACGCCGCCGCTCCAGCCGCCACGAGCATGTTGCACGCGGGCGTGCTGATGAAGCTCGGCCACTTTTCCATCATCCGGGTGGCCTTCGAAATTCTGCCGGAGACGACCAGGGAACTCATGCCCATCGCTGCCGTGCTGTGCATGTTCAGTATCGTCTATGGCGGATTCGTGGCCTATTACGCTAAAGACACGAAGTATGTCATCGGCTATTCCAGCTCGAGCCACATGGGCTATGTGTTCCTCGGCATGGCGGCGCTGGACTACATCAGTTTGACCGGAGCGGTGATGTATATGTTCGCCCATGCCATGGCGACAGGCATGCTCTTCGCGATGGCCGGCTGGGTATACGACCAGACTCATACCCGCGATATTCCCTCGCTCGGAGGACTGGCGAACCGTATGCCGTTCATTTCCGGCTGTTTCCTGATCGGCTGTATGGCCTCGATCGGTGTGCCGGGCACGATCAATTTCATCGCCGAGGTCATGATCATCGTCGGCAGTTGGGAGAAGTATCCCTTTCAAGTCATCGTCGCGGTGGTCGGGATCGTGTTGACCCTGGCCTACCTGTTCAAGATGATGCGGGGACTCTTCTACGGACCGATGGATCAGAAGTACAGCCACGCACATGATGCCGTGTCCTTCGTGGATCGCCTGCCGCTCCTGATCATGATCACTGTCAGCATCGGATTCTTTTTCTTCCCGATGCATCTTTACAACGTGGTGCGATCCGGCGTGGACCCTTTGATCGCCAAGATCACCCGCATCGTGCCACTCGTTGCAGAATCTTCCGCCGTGAAGCTGGCTGTCCCAGGTGCTGGGAACACGCTTTCCGCCGTGAGTCCTGAACCCACAGCGACGGTTCCTGTGGGCGGAGGCCAGCTATGAACTTTTCTCTCACGATGTCCCCATCCGATCTGCTGCTGCTGTTGCCGGAAATCATCCTCACGGCCTGGCTCTGCCTGATCCTGATCGTCGATTTTTCGTTCCCTCGTTTACCCAACGAACAATTAGCCTATCTCAGCATCGCTGGGCTCGGTGTCACCCTTGGCTGCCTGGTCTGGTTCAATATCGGTGACGTGACCGGAGCCCTCTTCGCAAATATGTTCGTGCTCGACCGGATGGCCCTGTTCTTCAAGATGTTCATCGTCGGCTCGACGATGTTGGTCATTTTGGCCTCGATCGACTATGTCCATCGATTCAAGTTCTTCCGCGGGGAATATTATTTCCTGATCGTGATGTCGGCTCTCGGGATGATGTTCATGGCCTCCGCCAACGACCTCTTGTCCGTGTTCGTCACGCTGGAATTCTCCACATTCGGCTTCTACGTCCTCGTTGCCTATCTCCGCGAGGACATGGCGTCGAACGAAGCAGGGATCAAGTTTTTCATCCTGGGCGTGTTTGCCGCAGGCCTCCTTGCCTATGGCATTAGCCTGGTCTATGGAGAAACTGGCCAACTGGTCTTCTCCGACATGAAGTTGACCGAGGTTACTCCGGGGCTGGCGATCGGGTTCCTGCTGATTTTCGGCGCGCTGGGTTTCAAGATTGGCGCCGTGCCTTTCCACTCCTGGATTCCCGACACGTACCATGGTTCGCCGACGCCGGTGACGGCCTTCCTGTCCATCGCACCGAAGGGGGCGGCCTTCGCCATCCTCCTCAGGATGTTCTTCGTCGCCCTGGCGACCTTTAAGCCGATCTGGGTTTTGTTGCTCGTGGCTGCATCCGTCCTGTCGATGACCTACGGCAACATCGTGGCCATTGCCCAGAAGAACATGAAGCGGCTCTTGGCCTATTCCGGTATCGCGCAGATCGGCAACGTGCTGATCGGGCTCGCAGCCGGCACAAAGATGGGCAACGACGCGATCCTGTTCTATCTTCTCACCTATTTCTTCGCGAACTTCGGCGCCTTCGCCATCATCATCGCTGTCAGTGAAGCCATCGGCAGTGAGGAGATCGACGACTACAGCGGCCTGGGCCGCCGGTCGCCCTTCCTCGCTTTTTCGATGCTGATTTTCTTGCTGTCGCTGGCCGGCGTCCCTCCGCTGGCCGGATTCATCGGCAAGCTCTACATCTTTATCGCGGCCATGAAGGAAGGGCTCTACGTGCTCATCACGGTGGGGCTCATCAACATCGTCATTTCTATGTACTACTACCTGATCGTCGTGAAGAAGATGTACATTAGCGAACCCCACGACCCATCACGCATTAGAGTTTCCGGTCCGATCAAAGCGGTGCTGTACGTGTGCCTCGCCGGCACCCTCATCATTGGTATCTATCCGCAGCCCTTCACTGATTGGGTGGTCTCTGCCACGATGATGTTCTCCGGCCTGGTCGATGTGCCCCTCACTGCCATTCCTCCTGCCGTTATCAATCCATAAGTGCGCCTTACGCTGGCGCTGCAGACGGAGCGCCGCGTTTCCCTGTGAAGGATTGACGCTGCGCGTCGGCCCTCTCTATACTTGATTGCTAGACCATCATTCGAGAGTCTATGGCACAGGACAAAAGTTTCCACAGGCCGCTTTCTCTGACCCGCGCAGCCGGATTTCTCCTGGCTATCTTACTCGTCATGTCCGGCGGGCCTTCGGTAGCATGGGCCCAAAGCCTTACAGGGGATCGGCTTGGAGAAGGCCTTTCCATCTCCATCTGGAGCCCTCAAGCGAAATGTCCTGATGTCCCACCCTTGGTCGCCATTGATGTCGATCCAGAGCGGTATCGCTTTACCGTGCATTACTATCAGCAGGATGGCCTAACGGATCCTCTCGATATCCATCAATGGCAAGAGCGAACGGGTCATGACCTGGTCTTTAATGCCGGGCTTTTCCGCGAGAACTATGCCTATCTCGGATTGCTCTATGGCGAGGGCCGTTCGATCGGAAGTAGGCGGCATCGCACTTGGCTGGGGCTGTTTGTGGCAGAACCGGCAGCGGCAGGCTCGCGCCGTGCGAGGGTGTTGGACTTGACCTTCGACAGTTTCGATGAACAGCAGATTCCCTACCGGGAAGTCGCGCAATCCCTGATGCTCCTCGACCGGACCGGAAAAATCCGGGTTCGCCAAACAGGTAAGCGTGCGCACCAGACCCTTGTTGCAGAGCAAGGGGACGGGCATCTCCTCATCCTCAAGACCACGGATATTGTGTCGCTCCATGCCCTGGGAGAATGTCTGCGGGATGCCTTTCCTTCGCTTCGTCAGGTCATGGCAATGGACGGAGGATCGTCTTCCGACGTTGCAGTCAGCCCGTCACTCCAGCAAGCCACGTCCAAGATGGCAGGATTTCACAGCTGGATTCCTTTGCTGGAAGAGAGCACCCCCACTCACATTGGCCTCCCAGCCGTGATCGGGATCAGCCCGAGACGTGAGCCGGCAGGGGCCAAGACGCGCTAGAGCAGAAGAGAGTAGGACCTGAGGATCAGATCCATGCTGGAGGTTCAAAAGGGCCCCCCAGCAAGGCCACAGCAAGCGAAGGACTGAATCTGGCAGACTTTTCAGTATCCTGCTAGTGGCGTTATTTTTCCAGCGGAAAGCCTGCCGCAATCCAGGCCTCCATGCTGCCGGTGAGGTTGTAGACATGACGGTACCCCAGGTCCGCCAATGTTTTCGCCGCAATGTTGCTCCGATGGCCGGACTGGCAATAGACCACCAGGTGGTCATCCAGTCCGGCGCCGATGTTCCGATGCCGAGTCTTGATCTCGCGGAAGTCGATGTTCAGGTCGGTTCCTGGAATAAATCCTTCGGCATGTTCTTGCGTAGAGCGGACATCGATCAAGATGAACCCCTTCTGGCTCATCGAGGACGCCTTGGTCAATCCAGACCGCAATTGTTGAACGCTGAGCTGGTAAGCATAATCGGCTGACACGCCACTGATCGTGACGGTCGATAGTAGCAACAGACCGACAAGGGTTCTGGTAATGGGCTTGGTCATGGGGGCGTCTCCTTACGGTGGACGGGACGACGAATCTCCTAACCGGGCTGCGGTCTATACTGACGATCATAGAGATTATATGAAGACCCGGTCAATCCTTGCCATATTTTTCGCCCTCGCCCTTATCGGCTGTGCCGAGGGGGCCAAGCTAGTTCAGGAGCGAGCCGATGGAGGGGTGGTCATTTATCCTTTTAAGGGAGAGCAGGGAGCGATCCTGGCATCCTCTCGCAAGGACGCCATCGCCCTCATGCAGGAGAAGTGTGGGGGGCTCTACAATATTGTGCGTGAGGGGGAGGCAAAAGGACGAACCCGTATGGCAGGCCATGTCGAAGGGGCGCAGGAAATTATTCAAGAGCGCCGATGGGGCATTGAGTTTCGCTGTAAATAAAAAATCCCGCAGGCTGGTCAAACGGTTCGTTCAGCAAGGCCACAGCGAGCGAAGAGCCGAATCGTACCTGGATGGTACGTTGAGGGTCTGAGCGAAGCGAGAACCAAGCTAGTGAACTTTTTTAACAGCGTGAGCTAGGAGTGAGGTTGCGCGCTGGTGAGATCATCGATCATTAGCAGGCTCAGAAGCGTCAGCCCTTCAGTTTCAACTTTCTTCCGACCATCCTGTTCCTTCCGGTCCACGATCACCAAAGCATGAGTCACGATCAGTCCGGCGCCTCTGGCGGCAGCGACGGCTTTGAGCAACGACCCTCCGCTTGTCAGCACATCATCCACGATCAGAGCTCGATCCCCGGGTTGAAACGATCCTTCGATGAGCTTTCCGAGCCCATGATCCTTCGCCTGCTTCCGCACTACGAAGGTCCGCCACGCCCTCGTGGGCTTGGTCGAGAAGGCAAAATCCGAGATGCTGGTTGCAATGGAGATCGCCCCAATTTCTAGTCCACCAAGGCAATCAAGGTTGACCGGCCTCAATGCCTCATAGGCCAGGCTCGCTACGAGACGGCGAGACTCTGGATGGGCCATGAGAGACCGGCAATCGACGTAGAAAGGGCTCTTCAAGCCGGACGCGAGGGTGAACCCTGTGCTCGGATCCCATTTAAACGACTGCGTGTCGTGAAACGCTTTGGCTAGTTGTTGCTTGTAAGTGTCGATTGCCATCGTGTCTCCTAGAAAGTACGGTCACCGGCGGCATTCTACACTGCTCGCGGGCGGATCGCATCTGACTTTTTGTGGAGGCTTTCGCCGAGACAGATATCTGATCGGGGCAGGGAGGTACTAACTCCCTGGACGATTTAACGTCTCTCTAGTCTCGTCTTGAGATTGGATGCTGCTCCCAGCCCCTCTCGATACTGGAGCACTCCCACAAAACCCAACATGCTGTCGACAAATATTCCGAGCAGGCCGAAAAGACGCAGGCGAACCACGCAGCTTGAAATCCCAAGACGTTCCAGATTCAGCTCAGCATTCAATGGCGGCGGCGCGCCACCCAGGCTTTGCAAACAGGAGATGCACATCGCTAATGGAGCGCTCGAGGAAGCCACCTTCACAGTAGCAAAGATAGAAATTCCAGAGGCGGAGAAACTCCGGTTGATAGCCTAGTGCCGAGATCTGTGGACCTCTTTCTGACAGATTGCGTCGCCACGCGCGCAGGGTGAAGGGATAGTGGGCCCCGATGTCTTCCATCTGGACGAGGCTGAGACCGCCACCTGTTGCAGAGGCTTGAGTCAATGCGGCAACCGACGGGATACAGCTTCCTGGAAACATGAAGTGCTGAATGAAATCGACGGATCGCTTGGCTTGTTCGTAAATGCCTTCGTCGATCGTGATGCCTTGAATCAACATCAGCCCGTTGGGTTTGAGCATCCGGCTACAGACGGCAAAAAATGTTTCGAAGAATTGATAACCCACCGCTTCGATCATTTCGATCGAGACCAGTTTGTCAAATTGCTGGGTCAGCTGAGGCAGGTCGCGGTAGTCCTTCAGAATCACCGTGACACGATCAGTTAGTCCTGCTTCTTTTACCCGTTGAACCGCGACCGTATATTGCTGCTGCGAAATCGTCGTGGTGGTCACGCGGCACCTGTACTGTGAGGCAGCATGGATGGCAAAGCCCCCCCAGCCGGTCCCGATCTCCAGCAGATGGTCGCTCGGCAACAACTGCAGTTTTCGGCAGATCCGTTCGTTCTTAGCCCGCGAAGCCTCTGCCAGAGTTGCATCTGGCCGTTCGAAGTAGGCGCAGGAATACATCATCGTCTCATCGAGCATAAGGCGGAAAAACTCATTTCCCAGATCGTAATGGGCCGCGATGTTTTTCTTGCTGCCCACTTTCGTATTGCGATTGAGCCAGTGGATGGCCTTGAGGAGAGGCTTGGTTAACTTCGCCAACCCTCCCTCTATGCCTGTCAATAGTTCGCGGTTCTGGACGAAGATCCTCACTAATGTTGTTAGGTCGTCGCAGGTCCACAGCCCCCATCGGAACGCATCGGCGGCACCAATCGTCCCGCCCAATGCAAGATCGGCATACGTGCGGGCATCGTGGACCGTAATTGTGGCGTGAAGCCGACAGGCTGCGGTGACGTCCCCAAATGTATGTCGCTGATGGCCTTCGGCGATGGTAATCGCGCCATGGCGGAGAGGTTTTAGTCGAAAGAATACCGCTCGTTTAGCGAGGCGAAAGAGCCACGCCAGGGCGCGGGGAGGGGACGCTGTTTGGGCCATGGGAGACTCGATGGCCAAATCGGATGGAATGATGGTGTGAATCATGGGTGCGATTGACCCGTCGCCACTGGCGACGGCTCCTTCTCTTTCTTCGGATGTGAAAGAAACGGAACTCCTTTGAGCCATAACTTCAGCGCCTGCCAATAGATGGCCCCGATGACTTGTGCCGTCATCAGGGGATATCGCACAAGTACCTGCGCGAGTGCGGCGCTGGAGATCTCCTTTCGCTTCAGCACCATCGTCGCGTCGAAAAATAGTTGGCCGTCACGAAGATTATCCATATGGATGGCCAGTTGGGTTGTTGGATTTGAAAATCTCCAATCGTAGGCCGCGTTCATGTCGATGAAGGGAGAGATGTGAAACGCTTTGTTCAGGCGATATCGCTTGCGCGACCCCACTGCCAGGTTGTCTTCCGGCCCCAATACGTAACAATGTCTCTCGCCCCAGGGGGTATTCGTGATCTCTGCGACAATCGACTCAACGTGATCCCCTGTCAAGTCATAGCAAAAATAGAAGCTGACCGGATTGAAGACATACCCAAAGTACCGGAGATGGGTGAGCAGCCTGATGGGACCGGTTGGCCGAAGGCCTGTACGCTGTTGTACCAACTCGCGCACCGCGTCATTCAACGGAATAGCCGGATCGCCGAAGTGATCCCTGCGCTTGAACGAGGCTAGGTTGCTCCGATCGACAGACCAGATCCAGTGCGGTTTGAACATCGTCGGCAGTTCGTCTAAATCGAGATACATCATGAAGAGCCGGTAGGTGAAGGCGTGCGGCACCGGACTAAAACGGCGGTGTCGAACGTTTCCGGTGTAGATACAACTGTTCATGATGACAGATCCTTGCCGAATGGCTTGCAGACGGCCAACGCGCTCTTCACCCCATCCTCGTGAAACCCAAAGCCCCAGTAGGCGCCGCAGTAGGAGGTTCGATTGATCCCGCTGATCTCGTTATGCCGCTTCTGTGCCGCAACGGCTTCTTGCGAATAGACCGGATGGTGATAGGTGATACGGCGCAGGATCTTGGCCGGATCGATGGCCTGCGTATGGTTCAAGGTTACGCAGAATTCGTGAGGGGCCGACAGACGCTCGAGCCGATTCATGTGATAGGTCACCACCGCACGATCTGGTTGAGTGGGCAGGAGGTGATAGTTCCAGGCAGCCCAGGCTAGTTTCCTGCGAGGCAGGAGCGATGCATCGGTATGCAGCACCGCTTCATTCTCTTGATAGCGGATAGCGCCCAAGATGTCCTTTTCACTCGGTGAGGGGTCGTCTAGCATCGCGAGCGCCTGATTGCTGTGCGCACCGATGATCACATGGTCGAACCGAAGCGTCCGATCGTCTCGACCGGCGAGACGGGTACGGACCTCCACGAAGTCCGGACAGCGGCTGATCGATTCGACCGGCGACTTCAGATGGATGCGATCCCGAAACGGCGCTACCATTTGTTCAGCGTAACGCCGCGACCCCCCTTGAACTACGCGCCATGTCGGACGGTGATCGACGGACAACATGCCGTGGTTCTTGAAGAACTGGACCAAGTAACGGGCCGGAAATTTCAAGATGGTGGCATGATTCGCAGACCAAATGGCCGCTCCCATCGGCACAATGTAGTGGTCGATAAAGGCCCTCGAATAGCGGTGTGTGTCAAGGTACGAACCGAGCAAGGGACCTGGCTCCAATTGAGTGAGGAGTTCCGGCGACTCTCGATTAAAGCGAAGGATATCCCGGATCATGCGATAGAACGATGGGCGCAACAGATTGCGGCGTTGCGCGAACAGCGTATTGAGATTCGTTCCGTTATATTCCAGGCCGCTACGCTCGCAGGTCACGCTGAAACTCATATCGCTCGGCTGTGACGCCACGCCTAACCGATTCAACAGGGCGGTGAAGTTGGGATAGGTCCAGTCATTGAACACGATGAACCCAGTATCGATTGCATAGGTCCGCCCATCTATTTCCACATCGATCGTATTGGTATGGCCGCCGATATAATCAGCGGCCTCGAAGACGGTGATCTCGTGATCGCGGTGAAGCAGATAGGCTGCGACCATTCCCGAGATGCCTGTACCGACAATCGCGATTTTCATACGGTCTTCAGCGTCTCGTTGATCGGATCCGGGCCAAGATTGCTTGCGAAAGGGGTCGCCATGGCAGCGACGCCCGGGACGATTCCCTCGCGCTGGCCAGGAGCGAGACCCCGGTCCCCACTCCGGGCTGGCCTGTTAACACATAGCGATTACCGTGTCCCGTATTTCCCTGGGCACACTAATTCCACTGTTGTGGCACCTTCCGGACTTTGGAGGCATCGTAGCCTGCTTCGGTGATGAGCTGAAGGAACCCTTGGTAATCAGCGTCGGAGATCTGCGGGGTTCGCGCCATCAGCCAGACGTAATCGCGATGTATTCTGCCAATAATGGTCTGGTCGTAGGCCTCGTTCACGAAGATGATGCGATAGTCGGACTTGATCGGCCAGATGAATTGCATGCCCCAGACCGCATTCGATTGCCTGTCGATGAGATAGCCGGTCGGATGATAGGCCTTACGCGGGCCCTCAAAGCCGCCCTCGCGGAAGCTAAAGGTTGTGGCCACTGTGCCATCCTGGGCCATGCGATAGGACTCTATGGCGTTGTAGGCATTCGTCTCAATAAAGGTTGGAATATTGGCGATGACATACCAGTCCCCCATGAACCGCTCCAAGTCTACAGCCGTCGCCGTGTGAATGGGTGGTGGGTTGCTGCAGGCTGTGAGCACGAGCAGCACAAGGGGCATGAAGAATGATGGCTTCATCGATGGCATGGGGTCCTCACAGGAGCGTATAGCGAAGGGTGTCGCCTTTTTTCGTGGTGGATTCCAGCGCGACCCATCTGCCGTTCAAGGTGTACCAGAGATCGACTGCAAACTTATCTGTCACGATCCGGCGGTGGATGGCTCGCGTCGGGACTCCCTGCACGGGGATCGTCTCTTCACCCACCGCAACAATAGACACTGGCTGATGTTCGCCGGTCTGCGAATTCAGCAATCGTTCGCCCTTGATCCACTCAGGGTTCCAGTAGGCAAAGGTTTTGATACAGCCCTCGCCAGTCCAGTTCCCGGCCTGTGTCTGCACCTCCAACTGCCCGTTCCGAAAGGTTCCGTGCGCGAAGAAAGAATTGCCGTTATCATCCGTCTCCGCGCGAATCTCCCGCAGGCACATTCCCTCCCATGTTTCGACGTTGCTATGCCGATAGGTGTAGACCGTGATGTACAGGAACTTGACCGTGAACTGCGCGGTTACCCGGACCTGGGTCCGGTCGCCGTCCGAAGAGATGTCAAAGTGCTGACGTCCGATTTCATCCTTGCCAAGGAAGACCTTGAAGCTATAGGTCTGCGAGGTGGCGCTCCAAGCTTGTTGGGAGGCGCTTCCAAGGCATGTCAGGAATCCCAGAAAGGCCATCGTGATACGAAACCTACTGGCCACGGAACACGCGCTACTCATGACGTCTGTTTCCTGCAATGGCGGCCTGCATAGGCTGTTTCAGTGGACCGGGAATGAAGGCATTGGTCCTTGAGATGTACCCTCGATACGCCGGTCGCCGCTCGACGATGGTCTGCTCCACCAAAGTCACGCCTGAGAACTTCAAGAGCATATATGTGAGGAGCAGGGGACCCGCGACCGTCCACCAGGCTCCGGCTGGCAGCGCAAAGAGGAAGAAGCCCCACCAGATCAAGCACTCGCCGAAGTAGTTGGGATGCCGTGTGTAGCGCCAGAGTCCTCGGTCCATCAGCTTGTCGTGGTTCGCCGGGTCGGCGTTGAACCGTGATAGCTGCCAATCTCCGACGCCTTCGAAGATCATGCCGACGGTCCATACCGTTACCGCCAGTACATCCCATGCCCCTCCATCGACTGGTAGGGAGAGCGCCGGCCAGAGGGGCATGGAGATGATCCATGCCAGTCCCGCCTGAAACCAGAAGATGAGGCCAAGACTCTTCAATGCGAAATTGGGTTCGTATTTCTGGCGAATGTCTCGATAACGCCAGTCCTCTGGCTCACTCCAGTTGCGATGGATGATATGACTTGACAGGCGCACGGCCCACAGCGCAACCAGCGTCAGGATGAGGGCCGTCCGTCCCGTATAAGGTTCCGCACCGGTGGCGTAAACCGTTGCGGCGGTGAGGAGCATCAAGGCCCACACGCCATCCACGATGCTCACATCGCGCTTGAGGACACTGATCATCCAGGTCAGAGTCGCCAGACCCAGCGTTGAAACTAGTCCCAAGATATAGAGCGATCCACTCATGACGTCTTTTTCTCCAGCAGACCCGCATAGCCGTCAAAACGAGCCGACAACGCCAGCAGCAGCGGCGTCAGCACCGCCCAGCCAATGGCCAGAGCTAACAGCCCTGCTGGCATATTGCCGAATTCCAGCGCGCCTAGGCGGAGGCCCCCATAGTAGGCGGCCGGCCCCCCGGCAGCTCCAAACACAACCGCGATGACCCAGTGCCCCCTCATCCAACGCAACGAAACATTCAAGAGGGTTGCGAAGAGCCCCCACAACGCCACGATCCAATAAGGGGCAATGTTTTGGATGATCATTCCCGAGGAATATTGAAGCCATCCCTGCCATACCAACAGGCTATCGAAGACGAGTCCTAAGGCGAGTGCCAGGAATACCAGCTTGAGCTCCGCCATTGGTAGGGGAGCGCGGAGCACATGGGCGACCACCACCCCTGTCGTCACCAGCACGCCGATCCAGGGCTGATGCGCCGAGGCGCTCCACACGCACGCAAACCAGCCGATCTGAAAGAGCACGAAGTTGCTCAGGATCATCGTGGGGCTCATCTTCATGAAGCACTCGCCGCCGGTTTTTCGAAGAGATAGTGACTGACCCCCCATTGGTGGCCCTCTTCATAGCCGAACAGCTCGGCACAGGCCATAAAGAAAATACGCCACCGCTCCCACCAGGCGCGCGCGTGCGCCTTGCCGTAGACACGCTCGAGGACGGGCCAGAGTGTCTCGCGGGCGGCATCCATATTGGTTAGCCAGGCGTTGGCCGTCTTCTCATAGTGCGTGCCGTTCCACCGCCAGCTGGCCACACAGGGGAGTTCATCCTGACAAACCCGTGGCAGGCTATCGCTGGGCATCATCCCGCCCGTGAAAAACTCACGACTCATCCAGTCGGCAGGCCCCCGGTCTTCGAACAAGTACGACGTAGCGCGATGCACGAACACGTGCATGAAGAACTGGCCGCCCGGTCTCAGCCATCTTCGTACGCGCGCAAAGAGGTCAGGCCAATTCCGCATGTGTTCGAACATTTCCACCGACACCACCCGATCGAATTGCCCGGAGCCGACCTCGAACGTGTTCATGTCGCAGGTCACCACCTGAACCCGGTTCTGCAGGCCACGCTCTTTCGCCCGAGCCTCGATGTACGCCCGCTGCGAGCGGGAATTGGAGACCGCCGTAATACGGCTGTCGGGGTAATGCTCAGCCATCCACAACGTAAGCGACCCCCAACCGCATCCGAGCTCCAGAATCGTCTGCCCATTCATCAGGCCCGCATGCAGGCAAGACTCACGGAGACCGGCGGCTTCTGCTTGGCCTAGAGTCGTCGCGTTGGCGGGCCAAAACGCGCTACTGTATTTCAGATGAGGCCCGAGGACCTCCCGGAAGAACTCAACCGGGACCTCGTAGTGCTGATCATTGGCTTTCTCCGGCACCACTGCGATGGGTGCCCGACGCATCTCCTCGATAAATCTCATTTCCTGCTGCGCGGCGGTTCGAGCGTCACCTGACCGGATTTCCCGGAGGCGCTGCTTAAGCAACTGCCGAATCCCCCAGCGAGTCGCCCTGTCCGGAAAGAGCCCTTGTTCGGCTAGGTTCACTATGAGACGTGTGAGATGCTGCATGAACGTAATCTCCAAACATGGTCACCTGTTCCCTGCACCGTGCAACAAGCGCCATCGTCATCAGCCACTGATAGCGGACCGGCTAGTCGTCGGATCCCCGTATTGTCGCTCCACATATCCTTCTATCCTCACGCGATAAGTGCGCAGGTGGATTCGGCCGTGCGATGTTGTTAGGAAAAGCGCTTCACCTGCTCCGCCAGTGTGCTCGCGACAAGGTTCAAATCGAACGGCCAGGCGTAACGCAGCTTGACCCCTGGATACTGCGGCCGTAATTGATCGAGAAGTTCAGGTATTTCCACCTCCGAGTGCGATCCGCCCGGCGTGAGCATCGTCGTGGCCACGGTAATGTGGGTCGCGCCCTTCTGGACTAACTCCTCCACCGACGCTTCCAAGGTCGGCGCACAGAATTCGTTGTAAGCCACCGCGAATAAGACATCGCCCAGGTTGGCCTTCAAATGAGCCGCCACCGACTCAAACCCCGCCTGATAGGGGTCCGTTTCAGGGGTCCTCGGCATCTGGCGGATCTTGGTATCCAATTCGATTTCTTCCGCCGACGCCGGCATCTTTGCGGCACGCCGCTGACCCTCCAACCGTTTCAGTTTGGCCACTAATTCCGACGGACAACCCTTGGGAAGGCCGCCATGACCAACTAGAATTACTCCTTGCGTCGTTGCTGCCATTTCATTGCTCCTTTTGTTGATACTCGCGTCTGTTCTCACTCACACTGAACCAGTCGGGGCCTCGAGGTACTCTTGCCGATGGGTTTTCCCGTAACGACTTCCCGGATACACCGGTCGAATGAATCCTGCCACCAGGGCCATCACCTTTTTCACCGCGGGGGTCTTCTCAGGATCTGTCGCAGGCAAGAGCTGCACCGTGATAGCCTTCTCGTGCAATTTGAGCTGTACGAAAAAATTGCACGCCAGCCCTGGCTCGATCGTGATCGACTCCAGGAGTGCTTCTTTGCCGCTTCGTCCCAGGTAGCATTCCTGCATTTTCAGAATATCGGTCCCCGCCCGCTGCATGATGGGCGTAAAAGCCTGGTAAACCCTCTGCAGATTTCCGGCTTCTTCGATAACAATGTGCGGCATGCTGTTTCCTTGCTAGACATGGTTCCGTAACATGAGTTCCTTCGGATGGGGATTGAGATAGACCTGGTCCCGAATATAGCTCACGTCAAAGCGCCTGACGTAGTGCTTGATCAGCGTCAGAGGGACCACCAAGGGTGTGAGCGCCTGATGATAATCATCGACTACGCCCAACAGCTCGGCTTTCTCCTCAGCCCCGAGCCGTTCCTTGAAATATCCCAGGATGTGCTGGAGCACGTTCACATGTTTGTGCACCGTCGTCTTGACGGCCAACGTGTTCATGAACAGGTCCCCATACAGGCGAGCGAGTTCTTTGGGCTGGTACCGCGCCGCTTCACCGACTAGTCGCCCGAGCACCTGGTATTGCTGCGGGCTATGGGCCATCAACAGACACTTGTGAATCGTGTGGAACCGCACCAGGGCCTGCCTCGTGATTCCACGCTGCACAAGATCCTGCCAGCGGCGGTAACAGAAGACCCGTTCGATAAAGTTCTCCCTGAGCGGCGCATCACAAAGCCGCCCTTCCTCCTCGACCGGAATCAGCGGAAACTGCTCGATAAAAACTCTGGCGAACAGGCCGACTCCACTCCGGTTGGGCATCCCCTGTTCATCGTAGACACGCACTCGCTCAATCCCGCAGCTCGGCGAGCCTTTCTTAAAAACATATCCGGATAGATCCAGCTCCTTGAGTTCCTTGATACGATTCTCGGTCATCTTCTCGACCGCGCTTGTGTGATCTGTCCCGCTCTTGCTCGTCACAAGCCGTGGATGCTGAGGATCGCCAATCAGCCGCATTGCTTCCCTGGGCGTCCCGAGACCGGCTTCTACCTCAGGGCAGACCGGAACCCACTCCACATATTGGCCCAACACATCGGTCAGAAACCCATCTCGCTTATGTCCCCCATCGAACCGGACTTCGTCCCCGAGGAGGCAACGGCTGATCCCGAGCCGGAGCGCCAGCGTCGTCATTTCTTCACCAGTTGTTTGCCAAGGGCTAAATATTCATCGCGGGCCTGCTGGTGGTCCACGATGGGCGCAGGATAGTTTCTGCCGATCCGGCATCCGGCCAGCGCCTGTTCGTCCGGGCGCATCAGATGCGGCGCATGAATCCGATCCATAGGCACGGCAGCCAGCTCCGGGACATATTGCCGAATGTAGGCGCCTTCCGGATCGAACTTCTTGCTCTGCAGCATTGGATTGAAAATTCTGTACCCCGGCATGGAGTCCGTCCCGGTCGCGGCGGCCCATTGCCAATTGCCGTTGTTAGCGGCGAGGTCGGCATCGATGAGCTGCTGCATGAAATAGCGCTCCCCACTTTGCCATTCGATCCTGAGGTCCTTGATGAGAAACGACGCCACGACCATTCGTACGCGATTGTGCATCCACCCGGTCTGGTTCAACTGCCGCATGCCGGCATCCACCAATGGATAACCAGTCTGTCCCTCACACCAGGCGGCATAGAGCCGATTCCATTTTGCCCCCGCCGGACGGGGTCTCGGCAGTGCGTCTTTGCCGCGGAACGGGCCGGAGGCGACTTGAGGAAAGGCGGATAAGATTTGCTGGAAAAACTCCCGCCAGATCAATTCATCAATCCAGGTGAGCAGGTCGCGACGCGAGACGGGGCCGCCTGCCGCGAGCGTGCCTAAGGCCGCCTGCACGGCGGTTCGTACCGAGAGAGTCCCGAACCGGAAGTGGGGAGACAGTTTGGATGTTCCGTCGATCGCGGGAAGATTTCGTCCCGTGGCATAGCTATGGACTGGGCCGTCCAAAAACCAGCGGAGCCGCCGCTGCGCTTCCTGCTCTCCCGGCGTGATCCATAAGGGAACGGTCTGATAGCCGAGATCTTCTACTGTCGGCAGCGCAATCCGGGGTGCTGAGGCACCGGCTCGCACGCCTCGCAACTTAGAGGGGGCAAGCAGGGGCGCGGGGGGCGCGGCATGCCACTTGGCCCACCACCGGGTGCGATAGGCGCTGTATCGTTGCAACGGGTTTCCGGTCGATCCTCTGATTTCTTCGGCCTCGAAGACGACATGGGCCTTGAACGTGCGGACCGCCACATTCTGGGCGATGAGCGCCTGCTGAACTTTCTGATCTCGCAGGATCCCGACCGGCTCGTAGTCTCGATTCCAGTAGACTACGTCGGCTTTCACGTCCGCGACAAACCGGACCACCTCCTCGAGGTAATTCCCCCGGCGCCACTGTAAGGCACGCCCATGATCGGCCAGGGCCCCAGCGAGCTCCGCGAGACAGGAGACCATGAAGGTGACACAAGGCGAGCCGAGTTGCTGCGCGCGCAAGATGGGATCGTCGAAGACGAAGAGCGGGATCACTTCGTCACACTCGGCGCACGCGGCCGTGAGTGCCGGTTGATCTTGTAATCGCAGATCTCGTCTGAGCCAGACAACCCCTCGCATTAGTGGGTCTCCTTCGAACCCTTAGGGTGTTGCGTCGCTGCCAGGTCTGCGTTGGTGAACAGGGCCCGTCCCCAGATCACATAGGCAACAAACAGCCTCGTCGTGGCCACGAATTCGGATCCGACAGGATGCAAGCGGAGCAACAGTTGATGCATGGTCTCGCGCACCAGGCCGCATCCTGCATAGGCCAGGCTCAGTCCCCAGGCCCAGGGTCTCAGCCAGAGGACGCCATAATCGATGAGCCGGGGTGTGGCAGGCGAGTGGCGCTTCACGCGATACGCCGCGTGGCTGGTCACCGCCACGCCGAACCGTTTGAAAGCATCGGCAGGCAACAGGGCAATGACGATCAAATCGACCGTGCGGCCGATCAGAAAGCGTCTACCCAGGGCGTTGCTATCAAGCCCGACTTGGTGTGCGTGCATCATTGCCTCTCTTAGACGGAAGCCGACCGTTCACTATTCCGCTCTCTTTAACGCCATGCGACTGGCATACCGGTCCACCAGGTCTGTGCATTTGCCGTTCGCCATTGCGTCTGTTGTTGCCACAACCGATCGGCTTCGCTCTTATTGAGCCTGGCGGCCATCGCCGCACTCACGTCAGCTTGTTGCTGGACGCTCGCCTGAATCATTTCCTTCGCCATGCGGGCCAGCCCACCGGGCGGATCGATTAAATCCTGCGGATCTTTGTAGGCCAGATTCAGATGTAACTGTTCGACCATGTTCCACCGCTCCGCCTTAGACAGATCGTCTAAGTAGGCATCGATCGCATGGAAGACATAGGTCACATGGATATAGGCCTCGACAGAGGGGGCGCTGTCGATTTCTCTCTGACAGGCCTCTAGCGCCCGACGGTAATCGCCGGCCATTAGGTAGATATTCGCTTTCATCAGGCTGGCCCGAGGCGAAGCGACCACCGCGGCGGCTGGTTCCCCGAACGCTGGTTCCCCGCCAAGCATGGCCAGGAGTCCAAGCACCGCGACGGTCTTCAGCCTAGTGCGCATGACCTCCCCCTATCGTGCCGAACTACCATGGGAGCCCATTTCGCCCTGATAGAGCTTCTCGCTGCCGATGCGCGTGATTGCAAGCTCGCGCGGGGCTCCGTCTCCCTTCACGCCCAGCTTCACCACGGTACCGGCTTCCCCGCGCACCATCTTCAGGACCTGCTCATAAGTTTTCCCGGCAACTGCCGCACCGTTCACAGTGACCACTTCATCTCCATGCGCGAGGCCTGCTTGCTGCGCCGGACCCTCCGGATAGACATGGGCCACGTAGAGCGACGCCGGATCGCCGATCCGTTCTGCTCCGACATGCAACGATACGCCGATCACCCCGTTCGGCAGATTGGCCACATCGCCGTACGGTCGACTCATATCACTCTTGGGCGTGGCCTGCCCCTCTGCGGCGAGCCCCTGACTCGTGCCGCCCGATAACGTACAGAGAGCGGTGAGAAGGAATATTGCGGCCATGTTGCGTCTGTTCATCTGATTCTCCCCTTGTGCATTAGAGTTTGTGTACCAGCCACAGCAGACAGAGTCCTACGAATAACACCACCGAGTTGAGATAGACCGACCGTTGATGCAATCGATTCCACGAGATCTGTAAGGCGGGATCAACAGTCCCGCGCGATTCCTGCTCCTTGAGTCGATCTCTCATGGCGTTGCTCTGCGGCGTGAGGAGCGCGCGGCAATAGGTTTCGGCGGCCAGGATGATCAGCCACATTGCGGCAATGAGATGCCGAGCCAGATTCACGTCGTGCATCATCCCCAAGCCGGTGACGCAGACCACGCCTACGACCGCGGCACCCATTCCCAGTGCGTAGTAGGCAGGAAACAATTGACGAACGACCGTGCTAAAGGCTTCTCTTTCTAGCGTCTTCGCCAGGATCGGCGCGACCACGAAGGACAAGAGCACCACCTTGCCGACCAGTACCGCGACGGCTAGCAGGTGCACATAAGCGATCAGCGAACCCATATCACGCCCTCTCTCATCCCTTCGTCAGGATCGCCGGCAAGGCCGCTTCGAGCGTTGGATAGTGAAAGACGTAGCCCCCCGCGAGGGCCTTTGCCGGATGGACCCGTTGGCCCGTAGTCATGAGTGTCCCCAGCTCACCTAAGGCCAGGTGCAACGCGAAGCCCGGGACGGGGAGCCAGGAAGGTCGATGGAGTGCTTGTCCGAGCACCTCGCAGAACCGGTTCATCCTGACGGCCGCTGGTGCCACCGCATTGACGGGGCCCGTGATGCTCGGGGCTGTGAGCAGCCATTGGATCAAACCGATGTGATCGCGTCGATGAATCCAGGACACCCATTGCGTCCCCGGAAGGATCGGGCCGCCCGCAAAGAGCCGAAACGGCAACACCATCTTCGGCAAGGCCCCGCCGTCTTGTTCGAGCACCATGCCGGTCCGCAACAGGACGACGCGCACACCGAACTCCGCAGCGCGCAGCGTCTCTGCTTCCCAGGCCAGGCAGAGATCCGCTAGAAACCCTTGCCCGCGCGGCGCCGTCTCATCCAGAATATGATCGTCGGAGGATCCGTAGTAGCCGATACCGGAGGCGCTAATCAGCAGGCGAGGGTTGGAGGACCGGCGGGACATGGCTCCGACTAGCAGGCGAGTGGTGCGGATCCGACTTAGCGTGAGGAGTCGCTTGCGGGCGTCGGTCCAGCGTGCCTCGGCAATGGGCGCCCCGGCGAGATTGATGACTGCATCGGCCCCTTCGAGAGTTTCCTCCCAGGCCCCCGTCTCTGCGCCATTCCACTCGACGGCCGTCACCGCGGGGCCGCACAACCGGTGCGCCTCTTCCTTCCTTCTCGTGAGGAGCGTGACCCGATGCCCCTCCTGAACGAGCGCGACACATAAGGGCCGGCCGATGAAGCCCGTTCCGCCTGTGACCACAATGTGCATGGCGCATCTCCTTACCGGACCACCGAGCACGACCGACAAGTGGTGAGTCGCCCGGCTGCGCGTGAGGCCCAGGGCCGCGCGGACGTGTCACCAGCCCCATTTCTAGACTGAGGCGAGAGGGCCCTCTCCGCCTCAGCGGGAGACGCCGTGCGGCGTAGCGGCGCCACCCTGGCAGGGAGAAGAACTCGGCCCCCGTCCGTCTTGCCGCGGGCATCTCGTCCCATCGCCTCACTCCGTCCCATTAGCTACTTCTGCTGAAGCTGGCCGCCGAGGCTCCGGGCACAGCGAAAGCCCGTCCCGTGGGTCTGCAGTGCGAATCCGCCACGCCCGCGCCCCGTCGTCGTGATGTCGAAGATTGGGCTATGCCACGATCCCCCGCGAATCGATCGGAGTACGCCCTTCTTGTCAGGCCCCTGGGGATTTCGATTCGGCGCATGTTGGTAGTACTCCGGGTCATACCAATCCTGCACCCATTCGCGCGCATTCCCCGACATGTCCTTCACGCCGTAAGGGGAATCGCCGCCTGGCAAAGATCCGACCGGATGCAAGGCTTTCCCTTCGTCCCACTCACGGTCGAAGTTCGCCCGCTTCGCTGTGGGGGGTTCATCGCCCCAAGGAAACGGGCGCCCGTCGGGACCGCGCGCGGCCTTCTCCCATTCCGCTTCGGTCGGGAGCCGTTTCTTGGCCCAGCTACAATAGGACGTGGCGTCGTACCAGGTGGTCTGCACGACCGGAAGCTGCTCGATGCCCTTCACGGACGCGAGCGGGTCGGCGCCATAGGGATTCAGAGGGCTTCGGTGGCCGGTGGTTGCCACGAACACCAGATACCGTTCATTCGTCACTTCAACTTGATCGATCGCAAACTCGTCGAGGTACACAGAGCGCTGTGGCGACTCATCTGCTCGGCCTTTGCCGTCTGGATTGCCCATCAGAAATGCGCCAGCAGAAATGGTCACCATGCGAACTTGGTCTACTTCTTTTTGAGCCGTGGGCGCGGCCACGACAGTTGTTGTGGCGATGGCCGACGCGAGGGCCATTAGCGCCGCGATCGTGTCCCAGCCGGTTCTTTTTTTCTTCAGACCTTGCGTCATTTCTTCTGTTCCTTGCTTTCCTCGATGGCCTTTGAGGTATGGGCCTTCACTTGGCTCACGAGACGGTTCACTGCACGGCTGTCTCCCTGCGCGGCCGCCTCGTGCGCCTGAGTGATGAGGCTCCTGGCTTTGTGCAGGTGCTCCTCGATGTCCGCCTGCAGGGCAGGGGAGGCGACCGTTCCGCCTAAGGCCGCGCGATGATAGACCTCCCAGGCGCGGTCCACATCCTGCTCGGCCTCATGCACGGCCTGCACGCGCTCCGGCTGAGGGGGCTTGGCCGGATCGATGGAACCGGCCTGGAGAGGCGCGGCCCCGAGGAGCGCAATGAGGGCGAGCCCTCGAAGACAAATCTTGTCGGGTATCATAGGTCCACCTCCGTCACGATTACACCATTCAGAACAACCGTTTGACCATGCCCCTAAGGCCGCTTCATCGACTGCTCAATCTGAGAACGGAGCTCCAAGAGTTCGACGTTTTTGGGATCGATGGCCAACCCCAGGCTCAGGGTTTGCTGCGCCTCTGGAAACCGTTCACGTCCCATGTCCACCAAGGTCGCGATGTAGCTGTCCCGGATCTGCTGTTCGATTTCTGGCGGGGCGGTCTTGGCACAGCGGAAGCCCAAGCCCACGCCGTAGCTGTTATTGAGCGGGTCATTCCAAAACCGGTGCGTCGCCTTGACCGTGCCTTCCGGCGCGATCCATGATCCGCCACGAATGACCCGCTTTTCACCGACCGTCAACCGATCTACATAGGTGCCGGTTCCCCCTATCCAGACAGCTTTTGCCGGGCCGGTCGGATTCACCGGGCTTTCAAGCTTTCCGTAGTAGCGGGGGTCGTACCAGTCAGCGACCCACTCAAAGACATTGCCGGCCATGTTGTAGGCGCCGTAGTAGCTGACTCCCTCTGGATAGGCATTGATGGGCATGGACGCCTCGTGGTTCTTGCCGTAATTGGTTTTTGCCGCATCGAACTCATTGCCCCAGGGATAGAGAGTCGCTTTGGGCCCGCGCGCGGCCTTCTCCCATTCCGCTTCCGTCGGGAGCCGCTTGTCGCGATATTTACAGAACGCTTGCGCATCCCCCCAATTCACCCCCGCCACCGGCTGCTCCGCCTTATTCAGGCGTGGATCGTCCCAGTAGGCGGGGGCTGGGTGACCTTTCGCCTTGATGAACTGGCCATAGTCCTTGTTCGAGACTTCGTATGTATCTATGAGGTAGGAGTCTAGGACCACCGTGTGGGCCGGACTTTCGTCTTCCAACGCCTCAGCGGACCAAGGCATTTTCATTCTTTTGCTAGACAGGTAGGATTTTTTTTCTGAGTCCGGAGGTCGTACCTTGTCAATCCCCATCACGAAGGGCCCATGCCCGACATAGACCATCTCCTTAGGGATCAAGGATTCTTCCGCCTGGCTTGTTCCGGAGAGCATCGCCACGCCTGCGACTACGACTGCGGTTACTAGGGCCCTGTATCTATTCATGTGAGACCTCCTGCCACGAAGTGGATCTTCGGAAGGGGGCGGTGCTGCCGCCCCTTCCATCAGTGCTACAACTATTTCTTCTTCATGCTCTGCTTGATCAGGTCACGGGTTGCCAGGTATTCCTTATTGCCCGGCTCCGCAGCCAATGCCTTTTCGATGGAGGCCATCGCATCGGTGTTCCTCTCCGCGCCCATCTCTATTAATGCCTGCATGAAGGCATTGCGGCCTGTTTGCTTGGTATCAACCGACACGGCCTGCGCGGTCCTCGCGCACCGGAACCCGAGGCCGACCCCATAGGAATTATTCTCCGGCTGATTCCAGAACCGATGGCTCGTGTTGAGGGAGCCGCTTGCCGCGAGCCACGAACCGCCACGCAACACCCTGACCGGGCCTTGTTTGGCAAAGTTGTAGCCCTTCTCGGCGCCCCGTGGATTGAGCGCTAGGCTCTCCTTGTAGTATTTTAGGTCATACCAATCCTCGACCCATTCAAAGACATTGCCCGCCATGTTGTAGGCCCCAAATCCGCTTACGCCCTCCGGATAGGAATCCACCGGCGTGGTGTGGCCGACATTCTGCCCGTAGTTCGCTTTCTTGGGGTCCAGTGTATGGCCCCACGGATAATGGTTGTCGCCGCTCGGACCTTTGGCCGCTCGCTCCCATTCGGCTTCCGTCGGAAGGCGCTTGCCGTCCCATTTACAGAAGGCGCTCGCTTCATTCCAGTTTACGCCGACGACGGGCTGATTGGCCTTGCTGAGCCGCGGGTCATCCCAATACGCGGGGGCCGACTGACCGGTAGCTTTCATAAACTCTTTATACCGAGCATTCGACGCCTCGTACTTGTCGATTAGATAGGCATCGAGCACGACCTGGTGGGGGGTTTCATCCGAATGGTCGTCGCTCCCCATGGTGAACTCACCCCGTGGGATGGGCACCATGTCCTTGTCGCTGCTCGGCAGATCGGCCGCCGTCGCGAGGGAGATGGCGCCGGCCATGAACGCCACGCCCAAGACGGCCTGCAACATTGTTTGACTCCGCATGAAAAACCTCCTTAGTTTAGGAACGCCAGGACGACCCTGACGGCTGAGCGCACTGCGCCTCACCGCGCATCATGCCATTGATCGAGGTCATTTTTCCAGCACCCCGTTCGGCATCGAAGGCTGCCGGAGTTGGCGATTCTGCAGAATGACGGGATCCAGAACCTCCCCACACTGCACACAGCGTGTGGCGGGAAATTTTAACTCGCCGATGCCGTTCATCAGTAGGTCCATGCCGAGGTCGTCGATCATTAGACCCCCGCACCGGCGGCAGATGAGTTGCCCCTGGACCGTCGAACCGAACCCGTGACTCGCGCGCTGTTCAGCGTCTACGCCCTCGATGAATGCTCTTGCCATACATCCTCCTACTTTAGATTGCGTCCAACGTTGCAAGCAATTGCATCCTTAACGTAAAGAGTTTTTTTAAACATGTCAAATGTTTTTCATTATAATATTTGACAAACATGGGACATCGCGTTATAGTCAGCCTGTAAATATGAATACGCATAGAATTCATAGGGTTGCGAAACTTACGGGCCTTTCAAAGGATGTCATTCGCATCTGGGAGAGGCGACACAGGCTTGTCGTGCCCTCCAGAAGCGCCAATCGCTATCGTGAATATAGTGACGAAGAAGTGGCGCTCCTGCGCTTTTTGAAGGCGCAGATGGAGCAAGGGGCCACGATCGGGGCCCTCGCAGACGAGGGGCGTGCGGCGTTGGTCGCCCGCATGCATAACATGACGCCTGTCTTCGCAGAGGCGCAGCAGCCCCATGCGCGGCTGGTAGAGGGTTTGCTCGCTTTGCTCGACCCGTTCGATAAAGTCGGATTCGAACGCAAACTGAACGGCGCCGTGGCCGTCATTCCGTTTGACGAGGCCGTCCAGCGGATTCTGCTCCCCCTGCAAGTGCGTGTCGGGGAGCTCTGGCACCAGGGCCGAATTTCTATGGCGGCCGAACATTATGTGACGCAGATCGTCCAGCAGAAAATATTTTCGGCTATGAACCACCTGCCGGTGAATGAATTCGGACCACGCGTGTTGGTTGCCTGCCCGGACGGTGAAACCCATGAGATCGGGGCACAAGCCTCGGCCTATCTGGCCGCGGTCAGCGGCTGCCACGTCTATTACCTCGGTCCGAGTCTTCCCGTTGCGGTCCTGCTGGGTTTTTGCGATCGGATCCAGCCGGATCTCGTCCTGCTCTCGCTGATCGAAATTAAATCAGAGACCGAGGTGCGCCAGCTCCTCAAAGAACTCGCGCCGCTGTCGGCGCGCTGGGCCGTGGCGGTCGGGGGCCATGGCGCCTGTGCCATCGGAGAGCTGCTTCGTGCAACCAAAATCGAACTGCTCAATGATCTCACCGCCCTTCAGAGCCGTCTGCGGGTGCTTCTTTCCGCTAACATGCGGGCCTCGCGATCGTAATAACGAACGCACGCAGCCCATGGGCATGCAGAAGAGGACCCGACGTGTACGGGCACAGTCACGCCCCGGGTCGCAACAGGAGGAGGCCTCATGCAGCTAGTGTATGGAGCGGTGTTGATCGGAATGTTGTCGGGCTGTGCGACGGCCCCTTCGGGGCATTGGGAACAGGCTGGGCGAACGGAGCTGGAAACTGAGGACGCTCTTGCGCATTGCGAGAAAGTGGCCTATTTGGAGTCTCAACGCAACAAAACCGATGAGCCCTTCAAAGGACCGATCATCGAAAAGCAGTGCATGCAGCGGCTGGGGTACACCTACATCAAGCATCCAACGTAGGCCTGGTTAGCCTTCGTCGGCAGGCGGGGGCAGGCAGAAGGGCGCCCGACGTGTCCGGGCACAGTCACACGGCAGGAGAAGGCCACATGACAGTTACGTGACAATTTTTCAAGCTGGACGCGCGCGCAATCACCGGCTTGGAGGCCTCTCGCGCCCCGCACGCGTCAGCCCTCGAGATGAGAATTTTCTAATCGATGACCGTGCGGGACTGAAAATTACGGAAAAGTTACAGCCGTATAATGATCTCAACTAATTGGTTTATATCAGCATTTAACGATAAATTCAAAATTATCAATAGGAGGAACTTTGGGTTGACACATTTTCGAGGGTTCGGTACCATGGGAGGGATTTTTGACCATGTAAGAATGTAACGCCATCGTGTGCGACAACGTATGTTATCATTTCAACTCACAGGGAGGACGTGATGAAGAAAACGACACGTGCATGCAGACGGTTGCTGATTCCTGTAGCTATGGGAATTGTAACTTTGACGGTGATGAGCCTAGCGGGCCTATCCATGGCCCAGGCTCCAGCTGAGAAGAACGTCGAGGTCACGATCACCGACCTGGGGTTCACTGTAAAAGGCCATATGGAAAGCGAGTCCTTGACCGGGTTCGTGGTCCACAACAAGGGCACCATCCCCCATGGGATCACGTCCTCGATGTTCACGAAGGGAGCCCTCAAGAAGCAGGGCGATGGTGTGGAGATGACCGACTCGAAAAACAAAGGGTTCATGGCCTATCATCTCGATCCTGGGAAGTCCATGACGTTGCGCTTCGTTAAAGAATCTCATTCAGCTTCGGTAACCGCGGCCAGCGGCACGCTGCAGGTTCCCTTCTGGTGTGACATTCATGCCCACATGAAGGGGGAATTCGTGATACTGGAAACGAGGGGGGAAGTCGGAGGCATGTAAGGACCTTCTGCCTAACGGGAACGAAGTCATTCCGTTGGTGCGCCAGGGGATCACACAAAGGGGGATTGCTGAAGGCCTTGATAGGCGCAGCGATCCCCCTTCTTCATGCGGTGGCAGCCTCTTGCCTCTTTGTTTCTCTTTGTTGCTCTCTGCCTCCATTCTGCCCAGTTTGTGCATCCCGCTAACACGGTAATAACACCTGTTGTCGACCACGATGACGGCTGGGGGGCTATTGTCAGGCAGGGCGGGGCCACAGAGAGGGAACCCGACGTGGACGGCCATGGTCACGCCAGACTCGACGGCGGTGCACCTGGCTCGATAGAGTTGGAACGGCAAGCGAAATGAGTGTAAGGGAGGTGTCAACAAAATCGGCAGCAGCCTACCATTCAGAATGCCTCACGCACCTTTCGCCTGTCGAATACCCTCGATGTCGAGATCATCGAACTTGCACGGGCGATTCCCCTGCACCCCTTGACATTGATTCGAGATCCAACCAGAACTACTTCGGATTATTGATGTACGTGTAGCCCAGCCGCTGCATGCACTGCTTTTCAATGATCGCTCCCTTGAAAGGCTCCTCGGTTTTGTTGCGATGAGACTCCAAATAGGCCACTTTCTCGCAATGCGCAAGATCGTCCTGGGTTTCCAACTCCGTTCGCCCAGTCTGCTCCCAATGTCCCGAAGGAGCGGTCACACATCCCGACAACATTCCAACCAGCACGGCTAAACAGAGTGTTTTCATGATGCGTCCTCTTCCTATGGCTACCACTGGGAGCTCCGGGTGAATGATGAGCCCTACTCTACCCCCACTACGGATACGTCGCAACTCCACGCACCTGCATGCCCATCTTTCACCCAAACGCCTGACTTCAGCGGTTCGGGTGCTGGACCCCCAGCCGGACAGCTCACTTGACAGTTACTTGACAATTCAGCCCAAACAGGCCCCCGAAGGGGTGTTAGTCAGTGTGGGAAATGATGGCGCTGAAACGGCGAAACGCCATGATGGAAGAGATGTTTAGTGGTTGGTGCCGAAGGCGGGATTTGAACCCGCACACCCTTACGGGCGCTAGAACCTGAATCTAGTGCGTCTGCCAGTTTCGCCACTTCGGCACATCGAGGTGGAAGGGGATTATCCTGAATTATGGCGGTCCCCGTCAAGCAAGGGTGTGATTATCTGGCTGGTCCCGCTTGTGAGGCCCAGAGCCCAGCAGCCGCGATGTCCCGGGTGTCGCCGCTGAGCACGATCCGCTCGCGCACGAGCCCGGCTGCGCCGAGCAGGGGGGCCGCCGCGATCCAGGGGGCTTCATCGGCGAGCAAGACGTCGAACCGGACGCGGCTGAAGAGGGGATCGCTCAGCACTCGCGATGCGGTGGTGACCACGAGCCGCCGGTTCTGGATGAAGGCCTGCCGGTTGGTGTCGTCCTCCGCCGCGAGTATCTCACGGATTTTTTTGGTCCCACCCAGATGGACGATGTCTTCTTTGAGCTCGTCGAACTCCGGTCGCATGTCTTTCGGCACCGCGGCTTCCGGCACGAGTTCATTGATGCGTGTCTGAGCCACATCGAGCTCTCCCTTCAGTTCGGCACATTGACTCGCGTACAGTTCGAGGTATTGATGTAGCGAGGAGACATTTTTCCCGACAGTCTGCAGGCGGAGCCTCTGGAAGAGCGGGAGGTTGTCATATTCTGCCAGGGTGGCGTTCACGTCTGTGATCTTGTTCTGGACATCGGTGAGCTGCGTCATCAAGCGCCATTCCAGAAGGCGGACTTCATCGAGATCCTTTTGCTTCTGTGCCTTATAGGCTAACACAGGGGTCAGTTCACGAAACCGCTCGTACTTGCGCCGGAGCGCGGCTTTGTCTGCGCGCGACTTGGCATAGAACTGGTGCATCTGCGCTTCGAACCCCAGCTCCTGAATGCTGACCCCATCGGCCTGTTGGGTTAAGGCCATTTCATAGCGAGTCACCCAGGTCTTATAGGTGAGCCCCGCGGCGGTCATGGCTCGCGCGATGGTGCCGATGAGCGCATCCGCCCGGTGGTGATCGGGGCAGACGACCAGCATGCGTTTGTTGGCGCGAATCAGGTCGATCGCCAGCGTGGCCAATCGCTGCCGCCGCACTGACAGGTCGTCCGCCCAGAGGGTCAAGAGGATCGACGGGCTGGCGCCGGAGGGTTCTGCGGCTCCCGTTGTGTCGAGGAGGGGCGCCAGGCGGTCTGCCGGACCGAGTCGATAGGAGTCTGGCTGCGCCAGCATGTCGCGTAACCGTTTGCCCGAGGTCGCTAAAAGGCCCGCCCGATCCGGCACCACGGTGGCATCGGTACAGGACTGTCCGATGTGGTCGAAGGTCTGGACGAGGACGACATTGTCCTGCCCGCCGAGCACGAGGCCTTCGGTCAGCTCCAGGTCGTTTGGTGGGATAATGGAGAGAGGCGTGTCATGTGCGAGGGAAGCGCCGTGTGGAAGGGTGAGCTCGTAGAGGTGCAAGGTCCCGACCGTGCGCACCAGGCGGCACGAGACCTGAGTAAGGGGCTGGTCGAGCGAAGTCGTGCTCACCTGCGTCTGTTCGGCTTCAAGCCGGTGCGCCCATGTGTCGATGAGGTCCCGTGCGGTCATGAAATCCTTGGCAAGCCGCTCTTGATTCGCGTGCGCCATCATACGGTCGGCTCTTGCGCCTGTCTAGCCTCTCCGCTTGACCCGATCGAGCCGTTCCATTAGCGTAGCGACCTAACAGGATGCGGAAAAAGTCCGCCCGCGGCGTTCTCGAAACCTATGAAGCGTATCGCGTAAACAGTCTACCGCGTCGGCGGCGACGCGATACGACCGGCGCGTCACGAACGATGGCCACCGCAGACGAATTTTTTGCGCATCCTGTAGTGGGATAGGCCATGGGCCACGCGGAGTATGGTAGGCATACTGTTCGCTTACACCGAGTGGTTCCGTAGTCCCGAAACCGTTCTGCGACGATCCCTGGAGGACTGTAGCGATGCTTGTTGTTGGACTGATGTCCGGAACTTCCGGGGATGGAGTCGATGCCGCGCTCGTGGATATTACTGGCCGAGGCCGCACCCTCAAGGCGAAGACGCTGGCGGCCCGCACCATCGCCTACCCGCGCTCGTTACAGCAGCGTATCCTCTCCGCCGCTGTGTCCGGGACGACCGCGGAGGTCTGTCACCTCAATGTATTGCTGGGGGAATGGTTCGCCAAGGCGGCATTACGCGTGATCAAGCAGGCCAAGCGTCAGCCTGGCCAAGTGGCCTTGATCGGGTCTCATGGCCAAACGCTGCACCATCTGCCGCATGGCATCCCTGTGCCAGGTATCGGGACGATTCGGTCGACCCTGCAAATTGCCGAGCCCGCGGTGATCGCTGAGCGAACGGGCATTACCACGGTTGCAAACTTTCGGACGCGGGACATGGCCGCAGGGGGCCAGGGGGCGCCCTTGGCGCCGGTTGCCCATGCGTTGCTCATGAAACATGCGCGCCGCGCGCGATTGATCGTGAATCTCGGCGGCATCAGCAACGTGACCTATGTGCCGAAAGGCGGAGACCTGGCCAAGGTACAGGCCTTCGATACGGGGCCGGCCAATATAGTGTTGGACAGTCTCATGGCGCGGTTGACGGAGGGACGGCTGTCGATGGATCGCGGTGGGCGGTTGGCGATGAAGGGGCAGGTCGATGCACCATTACTGAAGACGCTGCTCGCCCATCCGGTGTTGTCACAACGGCCACCTAAATCGACCGGGCGGGAAGCCTTTGGTCCGGAACTGATTGACGTGCTGATCTCGATTCAGCAGCAACGAGGCCTCTCGATCGCGGATCTCTTGGCGACCTGCAGTCTCTGGACTGCCAAGGCGGTGGGCACGTCGCGGCGCTGGATCAAGGGGGAGATCGATGAAGTGGTGGTGGGGGGCGGCGGCGTCCGCAACCGCGCGATCATGGGCCATCTTGCAACGGTCTTCGCTCCGGTGCCGGTCACCACATTCGACGCCATCGGCTGGGACAGCAAGTCGTTTGAAGCGGTGGCCTTTGCCGTACTGGCCTATCAAACGGTGACAGGCCAATGTGGCAACCTTCCATCGGTCACTGGCGCGGCGCATCCCGTGATCCTGGGTACGATTGTGCCGAACGGGCCCAGCTGGCGCGACGCCCTGCCTGCGCGATAGAGCACGCTGACGCAGCTCGACTTTGTGGTGCGCCCTCCACCTGAGGCGGGCGCGAGGCGACAGGAAATACAGGTAGTCCTCCAGGCGGCCAGAGGCTGAGGGACGAAGGAGAAGAGAGTGAAGGGAGTGAGAGATGAGGACTGAGCCTCCGCCGAATCCACTCGGTGGAAAAACCTTGATCGTCGATGCGAATGATGGCGACGCTTATCCCAGGCCCAGTGCGGCGCTACTGGATGCAGGGGAGCAGGACCAAGTCTTTGTTCGCCCCGGGATCTACGAGGACAAAGTTTTTGTCATGGGGCGGCCGGTTTATTTGG